>Ga0157370_10000008_pt1 | contig 240668 bp, 248 predicted proteins | sample C35metaG_FD_113463 | JGI IMG/M metagenome (GOLD analysis project Ga0157370, IMG submission 113463) | Corn rhizosphere microbial communities from Kellogg Biological Station, Michigan, USA - C3-5 metaG | ecosystem: Host-associated > Plants > Roots > Rhizosphere > Soil | place: USA: Michigan...
CAAGGGAGACGTGCGTCCAAATTCCCTCACCCCCAATCCGTCATCCCAGCGAAAGCTGGGATCTCAGGAGAGGAAAGACCGCCCTCACATCCCTCCATCGTCATTGCGACCCCGGCGAAAGCCTGGGGAAGCAATCCAGGCCCGCACGTCCGGCACAGCCCACACCCGCAGGCCTGGATCGCCACGTCCCCCGGCTTTCGCCGGGGTCCTCGCGATGGCGATCGTTTTGAGGGAACCCCACCGGCCCCAATCCCCACACCGTCATCCCGGACTTGATCCGGGATCCATCCAGCGGCTTGGCACCTGTCTCCTGGTGGATGCCGGAACAAGTCCGGCATGACGAGATATCCGAAATAAGGGCCCGGATCGCGACGCCGCCAAGCAGCCCCACGCTCCAACACAGCAATCAAAACAACCGCAACTGATCCCCCTCCGGTGGCCGGAACAGATCCGTCCGCAGCTTCAGCCTCTCGCCCTTCAGGTCCAACCTCGCGCACGCAATCTTGAAGCGCGTCCGCAGCAATTCCGCCCACGGTCCATGCCCCTGCATCCGGGTAAAGAAATTGGGATCATTATCCTTGCCGCCGCGGATCGACTGGATCGTCGCCATCACCTTGGCCGCGCGATCGGGATGATGCGCATCCAGCCAGGCGAGAAACAGAGGTGCCACCTCATGCGGCAGCCGTACCGGCAGAAAGAAGGCGCCGCGCGCTCCCACCGCTTTCGCCGCCTCCAATATATGCTCCATCTCATGGTCGGTGACCTGCGGCACCACCGGCGCCAGGCTGACGAAGGTCGGCACGCCCGCCTCGATCAGCGCCTTCACCGCCGCCAGCCGTTTCGCCGGTCGCGGACAGCGCGGCTCCAGCGTGCGCGCGGTCTTGGGATCGATCGTCGGCACCGATACCACCACCGCCGCCAGCCCCTTCGCCGCCATCGGCGCGATGATATCGATGTCGCGCGCCACCCGGTCCGACTTGGTCGTGATGGTGAAGGGGTGCAGCGTTTCCTGCAGCACCTCCAGGCAGGCGCGCGTGATGCGCCATTCGCCCTCGATCGGCTGATAGGGATCGGTATTGGTCCCGAACGCGATCGGCCGGGGACTATAGCCGCGCGCCATCAATTCCTGCTTCAGAAGCCTGGGCGCGTCCGGCTTGGCGAACAAACGCGATTCGAAATCGAGCCCGGGCGACAGGTCATGGAACGCGTGCGTCGGCCGCGCGAAGCAATAGATGCAGCCATGTTCGCATCCCCGATACGGATTGATCGAGCGATCGAAGCCGACGTCGGGCGATTGGTTGCGGGTGATGATCGTCCGCGGCTTCTCGACCGTCACGCTGGTGCGCAGCGGTGGCGCGTCGCCGTCCAGTTCCTCGCGCGCGTCGAGCCAGTCGCCGTCCGCTTCGCGCGCCTTCAGGTTGAAACGCTGCGGCGTCTCATTACGCGTGGCGCCGCGACCGGGGCGGGGCGGGAGAGGGGGCGCAGCCATGCCCGCATTCTATCCGGCGCACGGAACATAGCAAGAACAAACTCCAGCACGAGCCTCGTCGGCGCCGTCATCGGTCGCTTTTGAAATCGTGGTAAATGACCGATGAACATCAGTTGCGCCGCAGCCGGTAAACGGTAATATCGCGGGCATCTTTTGGGGGGATTTCAGATGTTTCGTCGTGCTCTTGTCGCGCTCGCCTGCTTGGCGGCGGCCCTCGGTCTGACGACCGCGGTTCAGGCCCAGGCGGTCACTTTCGGTTACGGCTTCCTGATCGATTTCCAGAATGGCGATGGCGCGATCGGTATAGGCCATCTCTTCACCACCGATAATGGCGACGGCACGTTCACGATCGACGGTGCCAACGGCAGCGCGACCTATCTCACCTTCCTGACCGGCGACACGTACGGCGCGGCGACGATATCCGGCGTCGGCCCGAGCCTCTTCGCGGACGCGGGTTCGGTGCCCACGATCACTTTCGCCGGCGGCGTCTATTCGTTCGACAATCTCCAGCTGTTCGGCGACGGCCGCTTCTATGATTTCAGCCACGTCTTCGGGCCGGACCTGTTCGGCTTCTCGACCGAGGTCGGCGGCCCGGCGCAGTTCCAGTTCGGCATCGACGATAGCGGCTCGGTCCCGGAAGCCGCCACCTGGGCGCTGATGCTGGTCGGTTTCGGCGTGACCGGCGCGGCGATGCGCCGCCGCCGCGTCGCGCTGACCTTCGCCTGACTTTCGGATGGGCATAGGCGTCGTTCGCAGCGTCGCGCTGGACTTTGCCTGGGCCTCTTTGGCATCCATTCCCCAACCGCAACGAGCGGACGTAAAAGGGGACTGAGATGATCAAGCTGCTGCGGGGCGCGAGCGCGCTCGCCCTGATCGCCACAACGGCGCTCGCCACCACCACCGCCTTCGCCGCCGAAAAGCCGGGCAAGCCCAGCGCGGTCGATACCGCCAAGGCGCCCGCCACCACCACCGCCTCGCCCGATCGCGGCATATTGTTCCAGCCCGAGGAGGTCGCGAGCGACGGCGTCGTCAATGCCGGTGGCCAGCGCGTCGACTATAAAGCCTATGCCGGCACGATCATCGTTCATCCCAAGGGCTGGGACGATGCCGCCTGGCGCGAGGAAAGCCAGGCCGATCTCGGCGACAAGAAGGGCGTCACGGCGGAAGCCTCGATGTTCTACGTCGCTTATTTCAAGAAGGGCGCGCCGAGCGCGGGCCGCCCGATCACCTTCCTCTACAATGGCGGCCCCGGCTCCTCGACCGTGTGGCTGCACATGGGCGCCTTCGGCCCGCGCCGGATCGTGACCGCGGGCGACACGCACCTCCCCGCCGCGCCCTATCATGTCGTCGACAATGCCGATTCTCTGCTCGATGTGAGCGATCTCGTCTTCATCGACGCGCCCGGCACCGGCTTCAGCCGCGTCGCGGGCAAGGACAAGGAGAAGGGCTTCTACGGCGTCGATGCCGACGCGCATGCCTTCCAGGAATTCATCAAGGCGTTCCTGACGCGCTACGGCCGCTGGAATTCGCCCAAATATCTGTTCGGCGAAAGCTATGGCACGCCGCGTTCCGCCGTGGTCGTGAACGGGCTCGAGACGGGCGACAGCATCGACTTCAACGGCGTGATCCTGCTCTCGCAGATCCTCAATTTCGATCTCGATATCGACGGCGCGGATTCGAACCCGGGCCAGGACCAGTCGTATATCGTCGGCCTGCCGACCATGGCGGCCACAGCCTGGTATCATAACCGGCTGGCCGGCCAGCGCCCCGCCGATCTCGAAGCCTATCTGCACGAGGTCGAGCAGTTCGCGCTGACCGATTACGCGCTCGCGCTAAACCAAGGTTCGGAGCTCGACCCGGCACGCAAGCAGGCGATCGCACAGAAGATGGCCGGCTATATCGGCCTGCCCGCGGATTATATTTACAAGGCGGACCTGCGCATCACCGGCCCGATGTTCGAGAAGAAGCTGCAGGAGGCCGCCGGCCTCACTACCGGCCGCCTCGATGCGCGCTTCTCAGGCCCCGATATGGATCCGTTGAGCCGCGGCGCGGACTATGACCCGCAATCGGCCTCGATCAGCTCGGCCTATGTCACCGCCTTCAACGATTATGCGCGCAACGTCCTGCATTTCGGCGAGGACCGTACCTTCAAGCCCGGCATCGACGTCGGCAACAACTGGAGCTTCGCGCACGTGCCCCCCGGCGGCACCGTCGCCTTCCCCGGCACGACCAACGTGATGGCGGACCTCGCGGTCGCGATGAAATATAATCCGACGCTCAAGGTGATGGTCAACGGCGGCTATTTCGATCTCGCCACGCCCTATTTCGAGGGCAAGTACGAGATGCATCATCTGCCGATCCCGGCCAGCCTGCAGGCCAATATCGAATATCATTATTATCCGTCGGGCCACATGGTCTACGCCAACGAGGCCTCGGCCAAGGCACTGCACGACAATGTCGCCGACTTCATCCGGCGGACCGATAACGTGCGGTAATACTTAAGCCCCTCCCGCTTGCGGGAGGGGTTTGGGGTGGGCAATCTACGCGCTAGTTCGAGCCCACCCCCGACCCCTCCCGCAAGCGGGAGGGGAGAAGCGGTTCACTTTTCCCGCAACCGCGGCATCAGCTCGACGAAATTGCAGGGCCGGTGTCGGCTGTCGAGCTGGCTCGCGAGAATCCCGTCCCAGCCATCCCGTACCGCACCACTCGATCCCGGCAGCGCGAACAGATAGGTGCCGCGCGCCACGGCGGCGGTCGCACGAGACTGGATCGTCGATGTGCCGATCTTGGCATAGCTCAGCCAGCGGAACAGCTCGCCGAACCCCTCGATCTCCTTGTCGCGCACGCGGGCGAAAGCCTCGGGCGTGACGTCGCGGCCCGTAAGGCCGGTGCCGCCGGTCGAGATCACGCAATCCACCGCCGGATCGTCGATCCAGCTATCGAGCCGAGCAACGATCGCGTCCGCATCGTCGGTCACAATCGCACGGTCGGCCAGGATATGACCCGCCTGGGTGAGGCGTTCGACCAGGATCGCGCCCGACATATCGGTCTCGATCGTGCGGCTGTCGGATACGGTCAGCACCGCGATCCGTACCGGCAGGAAGGCCGCGCTCTCGTCGATCGGCATCAGTTGGGTGCGAAGGTCGCCGCGCCCGCGCTCTGCGTCTGCGCGCCCGAAATCGCCTGCCTGCTCGCGGTCTGGGTGGCGCCGCGCGCCGGGAAGACGGGCCAGCGGCCTTGTGCGAGCGCGGTCATGCTGGTGGTCGGCGTGCCCGCCTCGCGCTGGTAGATCCAGTAATTGCGCAGCACGATCGCGACATAGGCGCGCGTCTGCGGGAAGGGGATCGATTCGATGAACAGCAGCGGATCGTTCATACCCGCCGTCCAGCGCGCCACATTGTTCGGCCCCGCATTATAGGCCGCAATCACCTTGGGCAGCAGCCCGCCCGTGCCGCCCGCCGCGGCCAGTTCCTCCAGATAGGATTGTCCATATTCGAAGCTGACCGAAGGATCGTCCAACGGCCGCACCACGTCGCCCTTGTGGCGCGCGATCAGCTGCGCGGTGGCGGGCATCAGCTGCATCAGCCCGCGCGCGCCCGACCGGCTAACCGCATCGACCCGCATTTCCGATTCCTGAAGCGCATGCGCGTAGACCAGGGCCGGATCGATCCGCCAGCCCTGCGCGGGCGTCCAGGCCGGCCTCGGATAGCGTGCGCTCGCGCTGATATGCGCGCCGGCGGGCGCGTTCTGGGCAAGCCAAACCTGCGTCGTGGGCAGGTTGAGCGCGGCGGCGAAGTCGATCAGCGCCTCATGCTCGGAAGGTTGCCCGATCCGCGCTTGATAACGGATCATCTGGTCGGCAAGCCCTGCTTCGCCGATTTCCACGAGCGCCGCCGCGGCGCGAAGATTGGGATGCCGCAGCAACCCCTGCATATCCGCCGCGCCGAGCGTATCGCTCGAGATTGTCGGGATGCCGAGCGCCGCACCGGCGAGCATGCCGTAGAAGGTCTGGCCGAGCCGGCTTGCGGCTTCGAGCCGGGGGGTGGCGGCAGCGGCATCGCCCATTGCGGTGCGGCTGCGCGCCGCCCAGAACCAGCCCGCGGCCCGCGTTTCGTCGTCGCCGGCGTTGGAGGCGACCCGGTCGAACGCCTCACCCGCCGCAGCGGCATCGCCCGCGCGCCAGCTCGCCAGCCCATTGACCCAGGCCGCGTCCACCGCCCAGTCGCCCGCGCCGGTTTGTCCGAGCGCCGCCACGCGCCGCGCGGAAACGTCGTCGCCATTCTGGAAATAGGTCCAGGCGACCTTCTCGCGCCATTCGGTCAGCGCCTCGGGGGAGACGGTATCGGCGGCGGCCTCGACCAAAGGTTCGGCGCTGGCCGCGTCGTTCGCCTTGAGCAAGGGCTGGACCTTGGCGGCGAGCGCCGCGCAGTCGCGATTGGGCCGGGTTGCCGCGCGCTTGCTCGGCCCAAGCATCCGTACCAGCGCATGTTGCGCGGGAAGTGCCGCGCCGTTGGGGGAAAGCTTGGCGAGGGCAGAGGCCTCGGGCAGGTCGCTCGACAATGTCAGCAACGCGGTCAGCGTGTCCGGATCGCGCGCCGCGGGGCTTGCCAGCATCAATTCGGACTGGGCCATCGGCGTCAGCACGCCCGCGGGCACGCTCTCCAGCCTGGATGCCACGCCCTGATAGTCGCCGCTGCGCAGCGCCTGGAAGACCTGTCGATAGGTGTCGCGATCGCTGTCGCTCAACTGGCGCGGAACCGCTGCGGTGGCAGCCGGCGCGACCATGACGGGCACATCGGCGAAAGCCGGGGCCGCCAGAGCGACCGCGAGCGCTGAAAGCATGGCGGCGCGGATCACAGTTTCTCGAACCTTTGCAGATCCGCCCAGATCAGCGGGCGCCATTCGCGCTTCATGTTGACGAGACGCGGATGGATCGTCGCGACGGCGGGAATGGTCCCGGCACCGATCGATACGCTCAGTTCGCTATCGCGTGCCTTTGCCGCGGGCTGGCCCAGCAAAGCCTGCACCGGCCCGTCGCCGAGCAGCAGCAATTTGCGCGGCTTGGCCAGCCCTAGATGATGGAGCAGGAAGGGCTTGAGTTGCTTGAGATGGGCTTCGGCGAGCCGGCCGGTGGTCGGCCGCGCGGGCGAGAAGGGGATCAGGTAGATCTGGTCGCGCCCAAGCTTGATCGCTCCCATCATCCGGTCGAACAGCGCACCGACCTCGCCCGAGAGCAGCCGGCCCGAGGCGCGATCCTCGGCCTCCGCCATGTCGACCACCACGACCACGCCCGATGCGGGATCGCCCGTCGCGTCGATGCGTGCATTGGCCAGGCCCGGGACCGCTGCATCCGCCAGCAAGAAGGCGCGGAAGGCGTCGAGCGTATCGGGCAGCTGCACCGACGTGGCCGGCGTCGGCAGGACGGGAACGGCTTCGGCGCGCGTGGCGCCGGCGGCAACGGGTGTCGGTGCAGCGGCGAGCCAGTCGCGCGGGCTGTCGTCGGCAAGTGTGTCGACACCCGCTTCCGCCCACCAATCCAGCGCGCTCAGTGCGACGCTATCGACCATTCGAAAATCCCCGCTTCCCGCTGTCGCCTTTTTGACGGCGGGTTGACGAGGGGGTCAATCTGCAGGCACCGCCTTTCTGATGAGGCGTTCGGCCGGTACGACGACCGGACGTGGAGAGTGACATGTCCGAACGCGAAAGCATGAATTACGACGTGGTGATCGTGGGCGCGGGCCCCGCGGGTCTTGCCGCGTCGATCCGCCTGAAACAGATCAATTCCGACATCGCGGTGTGCGTTTTGGAGAAGGGATCCGAGGTCGGCGCGCATATATTGTCGGGCGCGGTGATCGACCCGATCGCACTCGACGAGCTGATCCCCGACTGGCGCGAAAAGGGCGCCCCTTTGGCGGTGCCGGTGACCGAGAATCATCATTGGTTCCTGTCGCGGACGGGCAAGCGCGGCATGCCGCATCTGTTCCTGCCGCCCTTCATGAACAACAAGGGCACCTATACCGGCTCGCTCGGCAATCTCTGCCGCTGGCTCGCCGATCAGGCGCAGGAGCTTGGCGTCGAGGTCTTCCCCGGCTTCGCCGCAGCCGAAATCCTGTTCAACGACGACGGCTCGGTGAAAGGCGTCGCCACCGGCGACATGGGCGTGGCACGCGACGGCACGCACAAGCCCGATTACCAGCCCGGGATCGAACTCCACGCCCGCTACACCTTCTTCGCAGAGGGTGCACGCGGCAGTCTGACCAAAGAAGCCAAGCGGCTGTTCGACCTCGAACGGGATAGCCAGCCTCAGGTCTATGGTATTGGGATCAAGGAACTTTGGGACGTCGACCCGGCCAAGCATGTGCCGGGCTGCGTGATCCATACCCAGGGCTGGCCGCTCAAGGACGAGGTCGGCGGCGGCTTCCTCTACCATCAGGCCAATAACCAGGTCGCCTTGGGCTTCGTGGTCGGCCTGGGCTACCGCAACCCGCATCTGTCGCCCTTCCACGAATTCCAGCGCTGGAAGACGCATCCCGACATCCGCGCGATCCTCGAAGGCGGGCGGCGCGTCTCCTATGGCGCGCGTGCGATCAACGAGGGCGGCTGGCAGTCGGTGCCGACGCTCGCTTTCCCGGGTGGCGCCTTGATCGGCTGCTCGGCGGGTTTCGTGAACGTGCCGCGCATCAAGGGCACGCACACCGCGATGAAGTCGGGCATGCTCGCGGCCGAAGCCGCCGCCGAGGCGCTGGCGGCGGGGCGGGGGAGCGATACGCTCGACGCCTATCAGCCCGCGCTCAATGCGAGCTGGGTCGCGAAAGAGCTCCGGACGGTCCGCAACGCCGAGCCCGCGGTCGCCAAATTCGGCGCCTTCCTCGGCACGCTCTGGTCTGGCGTGGATATGTGGATGCGCCAGCTCGGGATCGGGCTACCCTACACCTTCAAGCATCACCGCGACAATGAAGGCCTGTGGCGCAAGGATCTTGCCCAGCCGATCGATTATCCCAAGCCCGATGGCGTGATCAGCTTCGATCGCCTCTCCTCGGTGTTCCTGTCGAACACCAACCATGAGGAGGATCAGCCCATTCACCTCACGCTCAAGGACGCGTCGGTACCGATCGAGGTCAACCTCAAGCTCTATGACGCGCCCGAGCAGCGTTACTGCCCGGCGGGCGTTTACGAGATCGTCGGCCAGGAAGCAGGGGAGCCAAGGCTGCAGATCAACGCGCAGAATTGCGTCCACTGCAAGACGTGCGACATCAAGGACCCCACGCAGAATATCAACTGGGTCGTGCCCGAAGGTGGTGGCGGCCCGAATTACCCCAATATGTGAGGCATATGCGCCCGATATCGTATAAGCGTTCTTTGGTTTTTGGCCTGGCGGCCCTGACGCTGGCGTCGCCCGCCGCGGCGATGACCCGCGCGGCCGGCAGCCTCTATCTGCGCGCCCGTGCCGCCGAGGCGCTGGGCGACGTCGCCACCGCCAATGCGGGTTTCGCCGCCTTGCTGGCGGAAAACCCCGCCGATCCGGTGATCGCCAACCACGCTTATCGCCAGGCCTTGTCGGGAGGCGACATGGCGCTGGCGATCCGCGCGGCGCATCTGCTCGACGCGCAGAAATCTCCGCCTTCGGACGCCAAGCTTCTGCTCGTGCTCGAACAGATCAAGGCGCACGACTGGGTCAAGGCGCGGGCGCTGACCGAGCAGTTCGCGCAGGACCACGTGTTCGGCTTCCTCGCGCCCTATCTGAACGCCTGGATCGCGGTCGGATCGAAGAGTGGGGACCCGATCGCCCTAGTCGACGGCGGCCGGAGCCTGGCCTTCGCATCGTCCTACTATCCCGAGCAACGCGCCCTGATCCTGATCGCACTCGGCCGCAACCAGGAAGCCGCCAGTTCCGTGTCTCCGGAAGGGGCGGCGCTGCTGCCCGCGCACGTGAAGGGGCCGGAGGAGGGGATTTCGCCGCTTCTCGCCCATGTCGCGACCGATTTCGCACGCCAGCAATATGTGCCCGTGGGCATGATCATGGCGCGGATGGCGACCTACACCGCGCCCTCGAATGGCGGGGGCTGGGTAATCCTGGCCGAGTTGCTCCAGCGGATGCAGCGCCCCGATCTGGCACTGGCGGCGCTGGCGCATGTCGATGCCGCCAGTCCGGACGCCGAGGATGCGCGCGCGCTCCGCATCGCGCTATTGAACGACAGCGGCAAGCACGAGGAGGCGCTCGCCCAAGCGCTGGCCGCGACCAGGAGCGCTACCGCCGGGATCGATGATTGGGGCCGCGCGGGCGATCTCTATCTGGTCGTGAACAAGCCGGCCGAGGCCGCCAAAGCTTATGCCAAGGCGCTGGCCGTCGCCGAAGCGCGGCAGGCGTCCGCCGACGTGCTCTGGCCGATCCTGCTCCAGCAGGGCGGGGCGCTCGACCTGGCGGGCGACTGGACTGGCGCCAAGGCCGCTTATGCGCGCGCTTATGCGATCGCGCCCGAACAGCCGACCGTGCTCAATCAGGTCGGCTATTCGGAGATCGAGCATCGCGAGAATGTCGAGAAAGCGAGCGCGATGATCGCCAAGGCGAGCAGCCTGCGCCCCGACGATCCCGCGATCACGGATTCGCTCGGCTGGGTGCTTTATCTTCAGGGCAAGACCGGCCAGGCGATTCCGCTCCTGGAGAAAGCCGCCGCGGGCGATCCCGGCGAAGCCGCGATCAACGAACATCTCGGCGACGCTTACTGGTCGGACGGACGCCTCTACGAGGCGCGCTACGCCTGGCGCGCGGCCTTGCTGACCGCCGAGGACAAGGACAAAGCGCGCCTTTCCACCAAGATCGACATGGGGCTCGACAAGGCGACGGCGGCGCCCTGATGGCGGTCGAGACCGCCTTCGCCAAGATCAACCTCGCCCTCCATGTCCGCCGACGGGAGGATGACGGCTATCATGCGATCGAGACCTTGTTCGCCTTCGCCGAGGACGGCGATCGCCTGACGCTGACCGAGGAGCCCGGCCTGCGCGTATCGGGCCCGTTCGCGGCGTCGCTGACCGAGGGCGACAATCTCATCACGCGCGCGACCGAGGCCTATGTCGAAGCCATGGGTAGGCCGTCGGCGGGTTTCCAGCTCGAGAAAAACCTGCCCGTCGCTGCCGGCATCGGCGGCGGATCGGCGGACGCCGCTGCGGCCTTGCGCTTGCTATGCACCCGCGATGGGATCGACCCGAACGCGGTGCGCATCCGCGAATTGGCGGCCTCGCTCGGCGCGGACGTGCCCGCCTGCCTGGTTTCGCGCCCGGTGCGCGGCGAGAAGCGCGGTGACAGCCTGATCCCGCTCGACGGCGTGCCCTCCGGCCAGCCCTTGCTGCTGGTCAATCCGATGCGCCCGCTCGCGACCGGACCGGTTTTCGCGCATTGGGACGGTGTGGATCGTGGACCGCTCGATCAGGGCGCCCCGATCGAGACGGCGCGTACCGGGCGCAACGATCTCGAAATTCCCGCGATCGCGATCCTGCCCGTGATCGGCGATATCCTCACCCTGCTCGCGAGCCAGGACGGCGTGCTGCTCGCGCGCATGTCGGGCTCGGGCGCGACCTGTTTCGCCTTGTTCGATCAGGAAAAGTCGCGCGACGCCGCGGCCGACGCGGTCGCGGTCGAACATCCCGATTGGTGGCTGATGCGGACGCGGCTGCGGTGAGCGGCGCCTGGACGGACATCGAAGGCAGCCCCGTCTCGGCAATGCTGCTGATCGCGGATCACGCTTCGAACCACCTGCCCGAGGGTATTGACCTCGGCGTGCCCGACAGCGTCATGAGGGAGCATGTCGCGCTCGACATCGGCGTGGCGCCGCTCGCCGCTTTACTCTGCGCTAGGCTTGGCTGCCCGGCGATACTGGGCGGCGTGTCGCGCCTGCTGATCGATCTCAATCGCGAGGATCATGCGCCGGGGTTGATCCCCGAAACCAGCGATGGCGTCATCATTCCCGGCAATGCCGGCCTCAGCCCCGCGGATCGTATCGCGCGGATCGAAAACTGGTGGTCGCCCTATCATGATCATATCGCCGACACGATCTCAGTATCGGCACCAAAGCTATTGATTTCCTTGCACAGCTTCACGCCTCGCCTCGCCACCAACGACGAGAAAAGACCCTGGCAGATCGGTATCCTCTACAATCGGGACGATCGCGCGGCGCGGCTGGGATTGCCTTTGCTGGAGCAGGCCGGGATCACCGCCGGGGATAACCTCCCTTATTCGGGCAAGGTGCTGAATGCGACGATGAACCGCCATGGCGAGGGCAATGGCATCGCCTATCTCGGGATCGAGGTGCGACAGGATCTGATTTCGGACGCGGAGGGCGTGACGGAGTGGGGCGAAAAGCTGGCGCCGATCATCCGCGCGGTCCGCGATGAGCTGGGCCATGGTTGATCCCATCCTCACCGCCGCCGAGATGCGCGCCGCCGAAGAGAAGGCGATGGCGGGCGGCGTCTCGGTCCACACGCTGATGGAACGCGCCGGCGCGGCGATTGCCGAAGCGGTCTGGCGCATCGCGGGCGGCAGCGAAATCCTGATCCTGTGCGGACCCGGCAATAATGGCGGCGACGGCTATGTCGCGGCGCGCTTGCTCAAGGAACGCGGTGCGCGGGCGCGGGTCGCGGCCACCGCGCCGGCCAAGGTCGAAGCAGCGGCGCGTGCGGCCAGCCTGTGGGATGGCCTGATCGAGCCGTTGGCGGAGGCCAGAAAAGCCGCCGTGGTGGTCGATGCCCTGTTCGGGACCGGTCTGACACGCCCGCTGGACCCTGCGACCGCCGGGGCGCTGGCCAAACTCTGCAACTCGGCGCACCGCCGGATCGCGGTCGATCTGCCGAGCGGAATCGCGACCGACGACGGCGCGATGCTGGGGGAGGTGCCTCGTTTCGATCTGACGGTCGCCTTGGGGGCGCTCAAGCCGTCGCATCTGCTGCTGCCCGCCTCGGAATATTGCGGCCAGGTTGCGGTCGCAGATATCGGCCTGGGCGCGATCGACGCGCTATTGCACCGTATCACGCGCCCCCGGCTGATCGCGCCCGGCCATGACGCCAACAAATATAATCGAGGCAAATTGGTCGTGCTGGCAGGCGAGATGCCGGGCGCAAGCCTGCTCGCCGCGCTCGCGGGTCAGCGCGCGGGTCCGGGTTATGTCGAATTGCTGGGCGCGGAGGGCGATGCGCCGCCGCATGCGCTGGTTCGGCGCGCGTGGAACGCGAAAGCGATTTCCGACGATCGCATCGGCGCCATGGTGGTAGGGCCAGGGCTCGGCCGCAGCGTGCTCGGGCGGGACCGGCTGGACGATGCGCTCGCGACCGGCAAGCCGTTGCTGCTCGATGCCGACGCACTCAGCCTGATCGGCAAGGCGCGGCATCAACGGCTGCGCGGCCATGTGATCACGCCGCATTGGGGCGAATTCGTGCGGATGTTCGGCGACAGCGGCAAGGATCGCCTGACCCAGGCGCGCGCCGCTGCCGCCAAATCGGGCGCGATCGTGCTGCTCAAGGGCGCGGACAGCATCGTTGCGCATCCGGACGGGCGCGCCGCAATCGCCGGCCTCGCGCCCTCGTGGCTGGCGAGCGCGGGCACGGGCGATGTGCTGGCGGGGATCATCGGCGGGTTGCTCGCGAACGGCCTCGAACCCTTCTCGGCCGCGCAGGCGGGCGTCTGGCTGCACGCCGAAGCGGCGCGGCTGGCAGGGCCGATGCTGATCGCGGACGATCTGGTCACGCGGCTGCCAATCGCTATAGCGGCCTGCCTGTGACCCTGTCCGAAGTGATAAAGCTGGCCGCGCGCGGCGACGGCGTGACCGCCGATGGCCGCCATGTCGCGCTCGCGGCGCCCGGCGACCAGGTGGATATCGCCGCCAACATCATCCCCGGGCCGCACCATGTCGATCCGCCGTGCCGCCATTTCCCGAAATGCGGGGGGTGCCAGCTTCAGCATATCGACGATCAAAGCTATGCCGACTTCATCGTCGAGCGGATCGCCTCGGCGCTGGCCGCGCAGAAGCTCGATCTGCCGGAGATACGGCCGCCGCATCTCTCGCCGCCTTACACGCGCCGCCGCGCCTCGCTCCGCGCCGAACGGCTCGGCAAAAGGATCGTGCTCGGCTTCAACGAGGCGGTCAGCCATTACGTCGTCGATATCCGCGAATGTCATATCCTGCTGCCCGAGCTGTTCGCCTTGGTCGAACCGTTGCGCGGCTTGCTCGGCACGATGCTGGCGAACCGCAAAAGCGCCAATGTCCACCTCACCTGGACCGATCAGGGTGCGGACGTCGCGATCGACGGCGTTACGGCCGAGGGGCTGGCCGCGCACGAAGCGCTTACCGGCTTCGCCCAGAAGCACAGGTTGGCGCGCCTCGCGATCGATGAAGGTTATGGAAGCGAGCCCCGCTGGGAGCCCGAGCCGGTCACCACCACGCTGGGCGGGGTAAAAATCGGCCTGCCGATCAAGGCCTTCCTGCAGGCGACCGCGGATGGCGCGGACGCCTTGACCGTCGCCGTGACGGAAGCGGTCGGCGGGGCAGGGCTGGTCGCGGATCTGTTCGCGGGACTCGGCACCTTTGCGTTGCCGATCGCGGCCAAAGCGCGCGTGCTTGCGGTCGAAGGCGCGCGCGACCCGGCGCTGATGCTGCGCGCCGCCGCCAATAGCAGCGGCCGGCAGATCGCGGTCGAACATCGCGATCTGTTCCGCCGTCCCTTGTCCGAGGAAGAACTGGGCAGGTTCGACGCCATAATCCTCGATCCGCCCCGTGCCGGCGCCAAGGAACAGGCGCCCGCACTTGCTCGCGCCGATGTGGACCGCATCTGTTACGTATCTTGCAATCCCGCCACTTTCGCACGCGATGCGCGGACGTTGATGGAGGGGGGATGGCGGCTCGACTGGATTCAGCCGGTCGGCCAGTTCCGCTGGTCGACCCATGTCGAACTCGCTGCTGCGTTCCGCCGCGCCTGAAAGGGCCGATCCGGATTAGGGATGCCGTAACGCATTGATGTTATGGACGGCGGATGGACCAGTTCAGCGTTTCTTCGAGTAGCCCGAGTACGCGCGCGCCCGATGGGCTGACCGCGATTGTCGGAGATGTTGGCCGCCAGATGATCCGGCTCGGTCTTACCGATCCAGCGGGCGAGCTGCGGCGCGAAACGATCAAGGCGTACGAAGGCGCTACCCAATCGACCATATCGGGCGCACTGACCACTTTCGCGCGCGAGTGCGGCCTCAGCGGCCTGCCGCGGCGCTGTGCGCTTGCGATTTCCGGCGCGCCGCGCGGCGATACGATCTCAGTCACCAATAGCCGCTGGTTCGTGTCGCGCAGCGGATTGCGATCGATGCTCCAGGCCGAGCCGCTCCTGCTCAACGATTTCGCCGCAATCGCCTGGTCGCTGACCTCGACCAGGGGCAGCGCGCAGATCGAGCGAAGCGATCTCGGAACGATCTGCCCGGCAACGCAGCCGGGAACCTATTGCATCATCGGCATCGGCAGCGGGCTCGGCGTGGCCGTGCTCCAGCGCGACGAGTTCGGCCATTATAGCGTGCTCGCGACCGAGGCGGGGCATTGTTCCTTCATGCCCAGCGCCAAGGAATGGCAGCCGATCGTCGATATCATCCGTCGCACCGCGTTTTGCCAGACCGCCGAGCAGTTCATGTCGGCGGCGGGCCTGCATCGCACCTACCTCGCTTGCGCGGAGCATCTCGGCGTAGAGCGTCACGCGAACAACTCGGTGGAGGTGATGGCATTGGCCGAAACCCGGCGCGACCCCGCCGCGGTCAAGGCGCTCAACCTGATCTCGCGCGCGCTGTGGCAATTTGCCGGCAATATGGTGCTGAGCCACGGTGCGTGGGATGGCGTGATCCTGACGGGCAGCCTCACCCACGCGCTCGGCCGAACGCTGCGCCAATCGAGTGTGCGCGAGCAATTCACGCTGGCGGGCCCTTTCACCCGCGAGCTTTTGCGCGTGCCGTGCAGCTTCGCCACCTTCCAAAATGGCGAGCTGGAGGGTGCGGCCCAGGCACTTCTGCTGCGCGATCGGGCGGAGGTGCGTTCCACGGTTGCCGTGGCCGCCTGAAACCGGCACCTTGCTGGGCGGTTGACGCTTCCAAAGGAGGCTTGCGCATGAACGTGTCCAAGGGTGGCGTGGTCGAACGGATCGCACGGGTGCTGGCAGGGCAAAGGCTCAGCGCCAACGGCGACGGGGACAGGGCGCATGCCGCGGCGGAGGTGGATGCCGCCTGGCCCAATCATGTCGACGATGCGGTGGCGGTGCTGCGGACCTTGCGTGAGCCCGACGCGCGTATGGCGGACGCGGGCGATCCCGCAATCTGGGAGCGGATGATCCTCGCCGCTCTGCCCGAAGGCGCCCGCTAGAAAAAGGGGAGCGGTTACCACTCCCCTCTGAAACCCTTAGTAGAAAGATGCCGGATTGGGCGGCGGCGCGTTGCATGCGCGCTGGTTGCCATGATTGCAGGCCCACACTTGCGCGCGCCAGATGCGCATCGCATCGGCATAAGCATGTTGCTGGCGCACCCAGCGCGCATCGGTGCGGTTGACTGCGGCGTCGTGCTTCACCAGCGCATCCATATAGGCCTGCTGGTCGGCGGCATATTGCTCCTGCGATTCCTGATATTGGGCGACGACCGCGGCATTGGCGTCGTTGTTGGCGGCCGTGGTCGAGGAAACCTGGTTGTTGATCGCGGCGGTGCCGGGCGCGCCGGCGGCGTTGATCTCCGCCTGGTGCGGCATCGGGGTCGCCGCATAACCGCGCTGATATTCCTCCTGCGACGAACGACCCGTATTTTCGGTACCGCCGTTGGTCTGGGTTTGCGTCTGGGCGAAAGCGGGCGCCAGCGCGCTAGCCGCGAGCAGCAGCCCGATCAGGGGTTTGACCGACATATCGCTCTCCTTGGTTGCGATTTTGCCGATCTGAACGCGACGACTGGCCTCCCGTTCCGGTTCGGGCCCGTCAGGCGGCGGGCGCGAATTCGCCCGTTGTCTCGTCCATCAAGTAGAGCACGCCCTCGGCGATCGCGAAGTGCGCGCCGCGCAGCTTGAGCGTGCCGGCCTGTTCGCGCTCGGGGATGCAGGGGAAGGTCCGCAGGTTGGCGATGCTGACCCGGACGCACGCATATTCGAGCGCGCGTACAGCTTCCGGCCCGGTGCCGAGCTTGGCGACGATCCGGTCGCGTTCCTCTTCCAGCAGCGACATCCATTCGAAGATGAAGCCGCCCTTGCCGCGCGGCGCGCCTTCGAACGCGTGGTTGAGCGAAGCGCTGACGCCGCCGCACGCGCCATGCCCCATCACGATGATCTGCGGCACGTTCAATTGCGTCACCGCGAATTCGAGCGCGGCCGAAACGCCATGATAGCCCTTGCTCATCTCGAACGGCGGCACGAGGTTGGCGATATTGCGCACCACGAACAATTCGCCCGGCGTAACGTCGAAGATGCGGGTCGGGTCGACCCGGCTGTCGGAGCAGGCGATCACCAGGGTCTTGGGATTCTGGCCCTCTGCCAGCTGCGCCCAGCGCGAGCGCTGGCGCGACCAGTCTTCGGTGTGGAAACGATGATAGCCCGCAATCAGGCGGTCGAATTCGGTGGATGCTTCGTCGGCCATATCCTCCCGTTAGCGATTGGCGCCGCGCTGGCAAGACGTGCAAGCCGATCGGCGCGGCCCGCATCCAACCGGGGGTGGCAAGTCGGCGTCCGCGACGCTATCTGGCGGCCATGAACGATCCGTCGCCCATCCGTCCTCCCCGCGAGCGCAAGCCCGACTGGATCCGCGTCAAGGCGCCGACCAGCCATGGCTTCAACGAGACGCGCCAGCTCATGCGCCGGCTTAACCTCGCGACCGTGTGCGAGGAGGCGGCCTGCCCTAATATCGGCGAGTGCTGGACCAAGAAGCACGCGACCGTGATGATCCTGGGCGACACCTGCACGCGCGCCTGCGCCTTCTGCAACGTCAAGACCGGCATGCCCCGCCCGGTCGATATCACCGAGCCGCAGCATGTTGCGGACGCGGCAGCCGAGCTCGGCCTGACGCATATCGTGGTGACGTCGGTCGATCGCGACGACTTGAAGGACGGCGGCGCCAGCCAGTTCGTCAAGGTGATCGAGGCGCTGCGCAGGACCACGCCCTCCACCACGATCGAGATCCTGACGCCGGATTTCCGCAACAAGAGCGAAGCTGCGGTCGAGGCGATCGTCGCCGCGCGGCCCGACGTCTACAATCACAACCTCGAGACCGTGCCGAGGCTCTATCCGACGATCCGGCCCGGCGCGCGCTATTATGCCTCGCTGCGCCTGCTGGAGCAGGTCAAGAAGCTCGATCCGTCGATCTTTACCAAGTCGGGCGTGATGGTCGGCCTCGGCGAGGAAAAGATGGAGGTCCATCAGGTGATGGACGACATGCGCTCCGCCGGCATCGATTTCCTGACGATGGGCCAATATCTCCAGCCCACGCCCAAGCATGCCAAGGTCGCCGAATTCGTGACCCCTCAGGCCTTCGCGGCTTATGGCGCGATCGCGCGCGCCAAGGGCTTCCTGCTGGTCGCGGCGACGCCGCTGACGCGATCCTCCTATCATGCGGGCGACGACTTCGAACGCATGCGCGCCGCCCGCGAGGCCCAGCTCAAGGCGAGCCGTGCCCCGGCATAAGGAAACGCGCCGGCTGCCTTATACGCCGGAACAGATGTTCGACCTCGTCGCCGACGTCGGCCGTTACGGCGAATTCCTGCCCTGGGTGGCGGCGGTGCGCGTCAGGTCGGACAGCGAGACCGAGATGGTCGCGGACCTGCTGGTCGGGTTCAAGGCGCTCAAGGAGCATTTCACGTCGCGCGTCACAAAGACGCGGCCGGGCAAGCTTCACGTCGACTATCTCGACGGGCCGCTCAAATATCTCAAGAACGACTGGACGTTCGAGCCCGACGGGGAGGGCGGAACGCGGCTCTGCTTCTTCGTCGATTTCGAGTTCAGGAGTCGCATCTTCGAAGCGCTTGCTGGCCAGATGTTCGGTATGGCTTTCAAGAAGATGGTCGGCGCCTTTGAAACACGCGCCGAAAAGCTTTACGGCTCCGGCGTCGGGCCGGGCAGCAGCAATTCGAGCGCGCACAACGCCGCCTGAAGGCGGATGCCCGCGCGGCCGAGGTCGCCGAATTCCTTCTGGTCGGTGACGGCATCCTCAGGATCGTCGCCGGCCTTGGCGAGCGCGAAGACGACCGTGCCGACCGGCTTGCGGTCGCTGCCGCCGCCGGGGCCGGCAATCCCCGTGATCGCGACCGCGATGTCGCTGCCGGATTTGGCGACCGCGCCATGCGCCATCGCCCAGGCGGTGGCGAGGCTGACCGCGCCGAACGTGTCGATCACATCGGTCGCGACGCCGAGCAAGGCGGTCTTGGCCTCGTTCGAGTAGGTCACGAAGCCGGCGTCGAACACGTCGGACGAACCGGGGATTTCGGTCAGCGCAGCGCTGACCAGCCCGCCGGTGCAGCTTTCGGCAACCGAAAGGCGGCGCCCGGCCGCGCGATTCTCGTCGATCACGCGGCGCGCGAGCGAGACAAGTTCTTCAGGAAGCAGGTTTTCGGTCACTGGCCGTTCGGCTCCAGGCGGCAGATTTTGAGGATTTCGGCGAGGCCTTTGCCCTTGCGCTCGGCGATCGAGATAGCGAGCACGGCCAGGCGGCCGACATCGGTGCCCGACAGGTTGCGCGCGTCCATGATGGCTTCATTGGCGACGAAGCAATCGTCGCGATTGATCTGCTTGGCGAGCAGGCCGCCGAGCATCGGCTCGGCCAGCGCGCGGATGCCCTGCGAATCCATGTCGGGCGGCATCGGCTGGCCCAGATATTTCTGGAAGATCATGCCGATCGCGCGGCGCGCTTCGGGCCAGGCGGCGGCGCTGTCCGGCGCGTAGCGGTCCGCCAGCGCGCCGGCATTGGCGACGATATAGGCGTTGGGCGGCAGAACCTCGCCGCAGCGATTTCCCAATTTCTCGGCGAGCGTCGGCAGCGCGAACGTCACCAACGCGGCAGCCTGGCGCTGCGGCATGCAGTCGGCGGTCTGCGCCATCGCCATCGACGGCATCGCCGCCAGCATGAATCCAAGGGCTAGTTTTTTCATCACTCCGTCTCCGGCAGGCGCACCGTGGCGAGCGCCTGGGCGGCGATGCCTTCGCGGCGGCCGGTAAAGCCCAGACGTTCGGTGGTGGTGGCTTTGATGCTGATCTTCGTCTCCGCGAGCCCGAGCAGTTCGGCCACGCGTGCGCGGATCGCGGCGCGATGGGGACCGACCTTCGGCTCCTCGCAGATAATGGTTAAATCCACATGATCGATCCGCCCGCTTTTCGCCGCGATCAGGTCGCGCGCATGGGTGAGGAACAGATGCGAGGCCGCACCGCGCCATTTCGGATCGCTCGGCGGGAAATGCGTGCCGATATCCCCATCGCCGATCGTCCCGAGCAAGGCATCGGTCAGCGCGTGGAGCCCGACATCGGCATCCGAATGACCCGCGAGCGCCCGGCTGTGGGCCAGGCGGATCCCGCCGATCCAGACATGATCCCCCTCCGTGAAGCCGTGCACGTCGAAGCCGAGGGCGGTGCGGGAGATCATGCTGGCAGCAAGCCTTTGCTCAGCCGCGGCGAAATCCGCGGGGTAAGTAAGCTTGTCGAGCGAAGGCGATCCTTCGACCGTCTTCACGATCAGGCCCGCCGCGCGCGCGATCTGGGCGTCGTCGGTCGCCTCCTGCGCCGCGTCCCAGGCGGCATGGGCGGCGCGGATCGCGTCGGTGCGAAAGGCTTGCGGAGTCTGTACCCGGGCAAGCCGGTCGCGCGGCACGGTCGCGCCCAGCGACTCGCCGGTTTCGGCGAGCGTATCCGCTACCGGCAACACCGGCACCGCGCCCGGCACCTCGTTCAAGGCCGCCAGCAACCGGTCGATCACCGGGGAAGGGAGGAAGGGACGCGCAGCGTCGTGGATCAGCACATGATCGCTATCGGTCGCGGCGAGTCCGTTAGCGACCGACTCGCGCCGGCTTGCGCCGCCGATTACGGGAGCGCCCAAGGTGCGAGCACCGATTGCGGCCGCATAGAGCTGCTCTTGCCCCGCACCGATCACCACGCGCACCTCGTCGATCCCGCCATGCGCCTGGAGCGCATCGATCGCGTGCGCCAGCACCGCCTTGCCGGCGATGGGCACATATTGCTTGGGAAGATCACCGCCTGCGCGTGTGCCGGAGCCGGCCGCGACGATCAGCGCTGAGGTGCGTGGACGCATGGGCGCGCGCCCTAGCGCTTCCCGAAGCGCAAAGCCATAGACGTTCGCAGGTGCGGCAAAAGCGCCCTAGGCCGCAGTTTGGTGCGCGCCCTGGAGCGCCTTGGCGAACAGGCGGAACTCCTTTTCGCGGGGCGAGCCATTGCGCCAGACCAGAGCGATGCGCCGCGAAGGATGTTCCGCATCGAGCGGGCGCGCCACGACATGCGTGTGATCGAGGATGCCCGCCTCAAGCGCCATTTCGGGCAACATCGTCATCCCCAGGCCATTGTCGACCATCTGCACCAGCGTATGGAGCGAGGTACCCATCATCGTCGCGCCCGCGCGCAGTTCGGGGCGGTTGCAGGCGGCGAGCGCATGATCCTTGAGGCAATGGCCGTCCTCAAGCAGCAGCAATTGCCGCTCGTCGATCGCGTCGGCAGGGAGCGGATCGGACGTGGCGGGAGCCTGGTCCGCGGGAAAGGCGACGAACAGCCGGTCGTCGAACAGATCCTCATGCTCTACGTCACCGCACGCGTAAGGGAGGGCGAGCAGCACGCAATCGACATGACCGCGATGAAGCGATTCGCACGCGGCCGCGGACGGCTCCTCCCGCAGGTAGAGCTTCAGTTCGGGCCAGGATTCGCGCAATTTGCCCAGGATGCGCGGCAGCAGAAACGGCGCGATCGTCGGGATCACGCCCATCCGCATCTCGCCCGACAAGGGCTTGCCCGCCGCGCGGGCGAGCGCGGCTAGCTCCTCGGCTTCGCGCAGCACCCGTTCGCCTTTATCCGCGACCTTCAGGCCCAAGGGCGTGAAACGGACCACGCGGCGCGTGCGTTCGACCAGCATCACCCCCAGCAGGGATTCGAGCTCGCGCAGGCCCGCCGAGAGGGTGGATTGGGTGACGAAGCAGGCATCGGCCGCACGCCCGAAATGGCCGGTGTCGCGCAACGCCACCAGATATTGGAGCTGTTTCAGGGTTGGGAGATAGACCGCCATTATCGTTCCAATCGATCAATAGGCGCTAAATAATCAATTGGATTGAAGATTGCCAGCGCCCCACATGGCGGTTCCTACCTTTTCGCAACTGCAGCAATTGGAGATTCGGTTCATGCTCACTGTTGGTGACAAATTCCCGTCGCTTAAGCTTCCCGTTCAGCAGGGCGTTTCCGCTCTCCCCGCGGGCGAGACGATCGATACCGGCGATACCGGCGGCAAGTGGAAGGTCGTCTTTTTCTGGCCGAAGGATTTCACCTTCATCTGCCCGACCGAGATCATCGGCTATGGCGAGCTGAAGCAGGATCTGGCCGACCGTGACGCGGTGCTGATCGGCGCCTCGACCGACACCGATTTCGTCCACTTCGCGTGGCGCAAGTCGGACGAGCGTCTCGCAGCCTGCGACTTCCCCTGGATCGCGGACAACAAGAAGGAGCTCTCCAACGCGCTTGGCATCGTGCATGAGGAAGCGGGCGTTGCGCTCCGCGCCACCTTCATCGTCGATCCGCACAATGTGATCCAGCACGTCACCGTGAACGGCCTCAACCAGGGCCGTAATCCGGCCGAGGCGATCCGCGTGCTCGACGCGCTGCAGACCGACGAGCTTTGCCCCTGCAACTGGCAGCAGGGCGAAGAGGTGCTGAAGCCCGCCGCCTGATTTGAGTATCCCTCTCCCGCTTGCGGGAGAGGAGGGGCCCGCGCGTAGCGCGGGAGGTGAGGGTCTTCTTCTGGCCTTCACCCACCCAAGAAAAAGACCCTCACCAGCGCCGCGGTGTGGGATGCTCCCAGCATCCCACAGGTCATGCCGGGGGCATGACCGGCCGCGGCACTCCTCTCCCGCGAAAAGCGGGAGAGGGCTCAGGAAGGAATTACCCTATGTCCCTGCGCGAATTCGCAGAAGCCTTGCCCGATTATGCCAAGGATATCCGCCTCAACCTCAATTCGCTCGCCGGCGACCAGACGCTCGGCGACCAGCGCAAATATGGCTTGCTGCTGACCACCGCGCACGGATCGGGCTACAAGCCTCTGGTCGAGGCGGCCGAGGCCGAATGCGCGGCCAAGCTCTCGCCCGAGGCGGCCAATGCGGCGCGCGCGGCGGCGGCGGTGATGGCGATGAACAACGTCTATTACCGCTTCACGCACCTCGCCTCGAACAAGGAATATGCGACCCTGCCGGCCAAGCTGCGCATGAACGTGATCGGTAATCCCGGCATCGACAAGGCCGATTTCGAGCTCTTCAGCCTTGCCGTGTCGGCGCAGAATGGCTGCGGCATGTGCATGGATGCGCACGAGAAGGTTCTGAAGAGCCACAACGTCCCGGCGGACGTGATCCAGGCCGCGGCGCGCTTCGGCGCGGTGATGACCGCGGCGGCGACGGTGCACGCGACGCGGGTGTAACGTCACTCGTCACCCCAGCGAAAGCTGGGGTCTCGTGAAGTTGAGCGGGCACTCTATTTCTTGAGATCCCAGCTTTCGCTGGGATGACGGGCAGTCTAGCCCTCTTCCTCCACATCCCCGAGCCGTCGCCCTCTTAGTGGCGGCTCGCGGGACATTTCCGCCATCTCCATGATCTTGGCGCGCAATTGCGCACGCTTGTCGTGGATAGAGGCGATCACCGGCCCCATCGCCAGCCCCAGATCGACCAGCACCGCCTCCGAAAGCTGGAGCGAGGATTCGACCGTTTCCGGCACCGCGTCGGTCGCGCCCGCGCGATAGAGCTGCGCGGCATGATTGGGATCGCGCGCGCGGGCGATGATGGTCAGATCGGGGAACTGGCCGCGAAGCCTTTTGGTGATCCGGACTTCCTGGACCGGATCATCCATCGTCAGCACGACGGCGCTCGCTTTCTCGACCTGCAGGAGGTCGATCATCCCGGGTCGCGCGATATCGCCGAAAGTCGCGCTGTAGCCGCGCTCGCGGGCAGCCTTGATCGTATCGGCATCCGCGTCGATCGCCAGATAAGGGCGCTTATGCGCCTCCAGCATCTGCGCGACGAGCCGTCCGACGCGGCCGAAGCCGATGATCAGCACGCGTGCCTTGCCGTCGGCGGGCAGGGGTGCGGTCTCCTCCGTGCTGCTTCGCCGCTCGATCATCTTGGCGAGGCGGTTTCCGGCCTCGGCCAGCAAAGGGGTGACCGTCAGGCCGAGCGCGGTGACGATCTGCCAGAAGGAGGCGGTGTCGCGCGCGATCAGGCCCGCGCTGGCGGAGGCGCCGAGCACAATCAATGTGGTCTCGGCAGGCGCGGACATCAGCAGGCCGGTTTCGAGGCTGACGCTGCGCTTGGCCCCACCGACGCGGAGCAGGAGGCCGGTCACCAGCGCCTTGACAAGAATCACGCCGGCCACCGCGAGCAGCAGATCGATCCAGCGCGACGCGATCACGGTCAGGTCGAGCGACATCCCGACGGTGATCAGGAACACGCCAAGCGCGAGCCCCTTGAAGGGCGCGGTCATCAGCTCGACTTCGCTGTGATAGTCGGTCTCGGCGATCAATATGCCCGCGATCAGCGCCCCGACGATGGGCGACAGGCCCGCCGCCGCGGTCGCGACGCTGGCAAGGATCACGACCAGCAGGCTGGCGGCGAGGAACAGCTCCGGGCTTTTTGTGCGCGCTGCCTGCGCGAACAGACGGGGCAGGACGAGGCGTCCGACGAGCAGCATCGCGCCGATCGTTGCGGCGCCGATCGCCAGCGTGCGAAGCATCGCCGACGCGTCGCCGCCATGCGGAGAGATCGCGCCCAACGCGAAGATGATCGGCACCAGCGCCAGATCCTCGAACAGCAGCATCGCGAAGGCGCGTTCGCCGACCGGGCCGCTCGTGCCCGCGATCGGCAGAACCAGCGCGGTGGAGGACAAGGCCAGCGCGATTCCGAGTCCGAAGGCGGTGCCCGCATTTTCGCCGAGGGAAAGAAAGCCCGCCGCGAGCAGCAAGGTGCAGCCCGCCAGTTCGGCCGCGCCCAGCCCGAACACGTCGCGGCGCATCGCCCACAGCCGGCCGAACGAAAGCTCCAGGCCGATCGAGAAGAGCAACAGGACGATACCGAGCTCCGCGAACGGCTCGATCGCGTGCGCGTCGGTGATGGTCGCGTAGAAGAGCCAGGGCGCTTGCTGCACGAACCGTCCGAGCCCGGCGGGGCCGACCGCGATCCCGACCAAGATGAAGCCGATGACGGGGGTTATCCTGAGCCGCGCGAAGGCCGGAATCACCAGCCCCGCCGCGCCGAGGATTACGAGCGCGTCGCTGAAACCCGTGGATTCGATGGGCAGCGGCATGGGCCGACTTTTGCGCGGCTGGCGTTGAAACGCTAGATTGGAACGGGAGAGAAATCGCATGTCCGATAGCGAAACCGATCTCTGCGTGGTTGGCGGCGGTCCCGCCGGCATGATGTGCGGCTTTCTGTTCGCGCGGGCGGGTGTGCGGACGATCGTGCTGGAAAAGCATGGCGACTTCCTGCGCGATTTCCGGGGCGATACGGTCCATCCCTCGACGCTCGACCTGTTCGACGAGCTCGGCCTGCTCGACGTGTTGCTGCAGCGCCCGCACGACAAGCTTAGCCATGTCGGGGCCGTGGTCGGCGGGCGGGAAGTACGGATCGCCGATTTCACACATCTGCCCAGGCCGGGAAACTTCACCGCGTTGATGCCGCAATGGGAATTTCTCGATTTCCTCTCGGGCGAAGCGAAGAAGCTGCCCGCATTCTCGTTGCGGATGGAATGCGAGGCGGTCGGCCTGGAACGCGACGGCGGCCGCGTGGAGGGTATCCGCACGCAAAGCGGCGACGTGATCCGCGCGAGACTGGTGATTGCGGCGGACGGGCGCGGATCGGTGCTGCGCAAGGCTGCCAATCTGCCGCTCTACGATCTCGGCGCGCCGATCGACGTCTACTGGTTCCGCGTGCCCAAGGATCGCACGCCCGAGAATCGCACGCAGGGCTATATCGATCACGGCCAGATGGTCGTGCTGATCGACCGCGGCGACTATTATCAATGCGCCCGGGTCATCGCCAAGGGCGGGGCCGAGGCGATCAAGGCGCAGGGGATCGATCGCTTCCGGGAGGAGGTCGTGGCGGTAGCGCCCGTGCTTGCGGGCCGGATCGACGCGGTCCGGTCGTTCGACGACGTCAAGTTGCTGAGCGTATCGCTTGATCGGCTGACGCGCTGGCATACGCCTGGCCTGCTCGCGATCGGGGACGCGGCGCATGCGATGTCGCCGGTGGGCGGGGTGGGGATCAATCTTGCGATCCAGGATGCGGTTGCGGCGGCGAACATATTGGCAGGGCCGATGACGCGCGGCGAGGATCCGGATCGGCTTACCTCGCGCGTGCAGGAAAGGCGCATGCTGCCGGTGAAGGTGATCCAGGCGATCCAACGTACCGTCCACGAACGCGTGATCGGGGCGGCTTTCCGTAGCGAGGCGCCGAAGGTCGGGGTTCTGCCCAAGCTGGTGAATGCAATGCCGCCGCTGCAGCGCATCCCGGCGCGGATATTGGGGCTGGGTATCAGGCGGGAGCACATTCGCTCACCCAAGGCCTGAATTTTACCCGCTCGCCCTGAGCTTGTCGAAGGGCTGCCTTCTTCCTTGGCTGAAAGAAGGGCAGTGCTTCGACAAGCTCAGCACGAACGGGGTTGGGAAGTTACGCCCAGGTCGCCATCTTCTTCTCGAGATTGGCGCGGACCGCCTCGAAGAATTGCTCGGTGGTCATCCACGCCTGATCCGGGCCGACCAGCAAGGCGAGGTCCTTGGTCATCGCGCCGCTTTCGACCGTCTCGATGCAGACCTTCTCCAGATCCTCGGCGAAGCGGGTCACGTCGGGCGTATTGTCGAACTTGCCGCGGAACTTGAGGCCGCCGGTCCAGGCGAAGATGGAAGCGATCGGGTTGGTCGAGGTCGCCTTGCCCTGCTGGTGCATGCGGTAATGGCGCGTGACGGTGCCGTGCGCGGCTTCCGCCTCGATCGTCTTGCCGTCGGGCGTCATCAACACCGAGGTCATCAGGCCGAGGCTGCCGAAGCCCTGGGCGACCTGATCCGACTGGACATCGCCGTCGTAATTCTTGCAGGCCCAGACGAACTCACCATGCCACTTGAGCGCGGAAGCGACCATGTCATCGATCAGGCGGTGTTCGTAGACGATCTCCGCCTGTTTGAACAATTCCTTGAATTCGCTTTCGAAAACATCGGCGAAGATGTCCTTGAAGCGGCCGTCATAGGCCTTCAGGATCGTATTCTTGGTCGACAGGTAAAGGGGCCACTTGCGGTTGAGCGCATAGTTCATGCTCGCATGCGCGAAGTCGCGGATCGACGCATCGAGATTGTACATCCCCATCGCGACGCCGGCGTCGGGGAAGTCGAACACGTCATGCTCGATCACCTGACCGTCATCGCCGACCCACTTCATGCTGAGCTTGCCCTTGCCCGGCACCTTGAAGTCGGTCGCCTTATACTGGTCGCCGAAGGCATGACGGCCGACCACGATCGGCTTGGTCCAGCCCGGGATCAGGCGCGGCACGTTCTGGATCACGATCGGCTCGCGGAAGATCACGCCGCCCAGGATGTTGCGGATCGTGCCGTTGGGCGACTTCCACATCTTCTTGAGGCCGAATTCCTCGACGCGTGCCTCGTCCGGCGTGATCGTGGCGCACTTCACGCCGACGCCGTACTTCTGGATGGCATGCGCGCTGTCGATCGTGACCTGATCGTCGGTTGCGTCGCGATGCTCGATGCCGAGGTCGTAATAATCGAGGTCGATGTCGAGATAGGGCTTCACCAGGCGCTCGCGGATCCATTCCCAGATGATGCGGGTCATCTCGTCGCCGTCGATTTCGACGACCGGGGTCTTCACCTTGATCTTCGCCATGTGCGCTATTCCTGATTTGGAGAGGTTTGCGGGCCTCCTAGGGACACCAAGCGGAGCGCACAAGATTGTCGGGCGTTACCGATGCCAATCCATTTATTGATCCCGATTCACCCCGTCTTTGGAAGCGGGACGCTTCCACCGGCGGCGATCAGTCTCTAGAAGGCGCGGCCATGTCTTCTCTCGATAACAGACCGGGGACCACCCCGACCGTCCAATGGCGCTTCCCCGCGGTGCATCCGGAAGGGCGCAAGTTCGTGGTGATCGCGGCCGGCATCACCGCGGTGATGTTCCTGCTTCACCTGCACATACTGGATTGGCTGATGGTGGGCGTGACCGCCTGGACCGCCGCCTTCTTTCGCGATCCGATCCGCAGTGTGCCGCAGGGGCAGGGGCTGATCGTCTCACCCGCGGACGGGCTCGTCACCCTGATCCAGGAAGTGGAGCCGCCGTTCGAGCTCGGCGGCGAGGGCGGACTCCCGCCCGGGCCGTGCATGCGCGTCTCGATCTTCATGAGCGTGTTCGACGTGCACATCAATCGCGCACCGATCTCGGGCACGATCAGCCGCGTGGTCTATATTGCGGGCAAATTCCTCAACGCCAGTCTCGACAAGGCGAGCGAGGACAATGAGCGCCAGCATTTCCTGGTGACGGGCGCTGACGGCACCAGGATCGGTTTCACCCAGATCGCCGGCCTGGTCGCGCGCCGGATCGTACCGTTCGTCAAGACCGGCGACACGGTCGCGGTCGGCACGCGGGTCGGCCTGATCCGCTTCGGCAGCCGGGTCGACGTCTATCTGCCCGCGGGCACCGCACCCAAGGTCGCACTCGGCCAGCGCGCGATCGCGGGCGAGACGATTCTCGGCCGGATCGGTGACAACGAGCCCGCCAGCGGCGCGCCGCAATGAGGATGCGGGCTTGATCCGTCCTCGCGGAACGCGGCGCGGTATCCCGCTCCGCGCGGTGATGCCGAATGCGGTCACCGCGCTGGCGCTCTGCTTCGGCCTGACCGGGGTGCGCTTCGCCATTGCCGGCGAATGGGACAAGGCGGTGGGCGCGATCGTGGTCGCGGGCGTGCTGGATGGTCTCGACGGACGCGTCGCGCGCCTGCTGAAGGCGGAGAGCAAGTTCGGCGCCGAGCTCGATTCGCTTTCCGACGTGATCGCCTTCGGTGTCTCACCGGCGGTGATTCTCTACCTGTGGACGCTGCAATATATCCCCAAATATGGCTGGGTGATCGCGCTGGCGCACGCCGTCTGCTGCGCGCTACGCCTCGCGCGTTTCAATTCGCAGATCGATGCCGAGTGGCAGCCGCATAAATCGGCGGGCTTCCTGACCGGTGTTCCTGCGCCTGCCGGTGCGGCAATGGCGCTATTGCCGGTGATCCTGTGGATGGCGCTGGGCGACGCCAATCTGCCTATGATCCAGGACATCTTCCAGCGGACCTATGTGGTCGCGCCTTGGACCTTATTCTCCGCTTTCATGATGATCTCGGACTTCGCGACCTATGGCTGGAGCTCTTTTCGCCTGCGGCGAAGCTTCCGATTGCCGGCCTTGCTGTTGGTGGCACTGCTGGGGACCGCTCTGTTCACCGCGCCCTGGGCGACGCTGAGCGTCGTCGTCATCCTTTACGCGGCCGCGATCCCGTTCGCGGTGCGCAGCTACGCGAAGGTCAAGCGGCGGCGTGCCGCGGAACAGACTGCGAGCGAACGCTGATCACGCGAGCGCGGCGGTCATGCAGCGTGACGCGCGCCTGGACTGGAAGCGGCAGCGGATGGAACTGGCGGTCGTTGCGGAGCGCCCGCACGATCATCCGCCAATCCCGGGCGAGGAAGCTGACGATCAGCGCGAGGCCGCCCAACGCGACCACCGAGGAAACAAAAGTCGCAACACCTTGCAGCATCGAACATCTCCAGTCCGTTCGGCCGCCCCAGAAACCTGCGACCGTAACCTGATAGCAACGACGGCGTTCCCTATGTTCATGTTTTGTTCGCGTGTCAATAGGCCGGAGACCTTTCGACAATGACTGCCTTTGACAGGTTGGCCTGGGCATTTATCGCGTTGGCGGCAGGGACCGGCAGCGGCGTTTTCATATTCAGGGTGTGTCAGGCGCTTTCGGGTGGGGTCTTTATTGGACGGGGAATCCGGTGGGATAGATCGGTCCAGGCCAAGCGCTTCTGGGCGGGAATAGTCATTTGCCTGCTCTTCGCGCCTTTCGCTGCTTTTGTCGCATTGTGCGCCCTGATGATGGTGTTTCAGCGATAGAGTGCATTCCCTGTCTGATGCCGGATGGGGTTGCATCGCGGGCGATCCGCCACTAAGTGCGCCCGCATTCCACATGTGGGGCATCCATACCGGTGCTGCGGAGCGATCCGTGGTTCCTGCCCCACAGAGGTTCAACCGGGTTAGGAGAAATACCATGGCGGCACCGGCCGTTTCCATGCAGGCGTTGCTCGATGCGGGCGCGCATTTCGGTCACCAGACGCACCGCTGGAATCCGAAGATGAAGCCTTACATCTTCGGCGAGCGCAACGGCGTCCACATCATCGACCTGTCGCAGACCGTTCCGCTGTTCGCTCGTGCGCTCGACTTCGTCAATTCGACCGTTGCCGCCGGCGGCAAGGTGCTGTTCGTCGGTACCAAGCGCCAGGCGCAGGAGCCGATCGCCGACGCCGCGCGCCAGTCGGGCCAGCATTTCGTCAATCACCGCTGGCTGGGCGGCATGCTCACCAACTGGAAGACGATCTCGGGCTCGATCAAGCGCTACAAGAGCCTGGAAGAGCAGCTTTCGGGCGACACGCACGGCCTCACCAAGAAGGAAGTGCTGCAGCTCACCCGCGAGCGCGACAAGCTCGAGCAGAGCCTGGGCGGCATCCGCGACATGGGCGGCATCCCGGACGTGATGTTCGTGATCGACGCCAACAAGGAAGAGCTCGCGATCAAGGAAGCCAACACGCTCGGTATCCCGGTCGTCGCGATCCTCGATTCGAATGTCAGCCCCGACGGCATCGCTTTCCCGATTCCCGCCAATGACGACGCCAGCCGCGCGATCCGCCTCTATTGCGATCTGATCGCCACCGCGGCGACCCGCGGCAACACCGAGAGCCGTCGCCAGTCGGGCGAGGATCTGGGCGCGTCCGAAGCGCCGCCGGCCGAAGAAGCGCTGGCGTAACAATTCATCGTCATCCCAGCGCAAGCTGGGATCTCAGGAGGTCGCGGGCATCGCTCGCCTCACGAGACCCCAGCGTTCGCTGGGGTGACGCGTTTCAAATTGAAAGGATAGCACAATGGCGGAGATCACCGCTGCTGCCGTGAAGGACCTGCGCGAGCGCTCGGGCGCCGGCATGATGGATTGCAAGAAGGCGCTGACCGAGAACAATGGCGACATGGAAGCCGCCATCGACTGGCTGCGCACCAAGGGCCTCGCCACCGCCGCCAAGAAGTCGGGCCGTACCGCGGCCGAGGGCCTGGTCGGCGTCGCGGTCGAGGGCAAGAAGGGCGCAGCGGTCGAGGTGAACTCGGAGACCGACTTCGTCGCCAAGAACGACCAGTTCCAGGATTTCGTCCGCACGGTCTCCAAGCTCGCGCTCGAGACCGGCGACAGCATCGACGCGCTTGCTAACGCTTCCTATCCGGGCGGCGGCACCGTGCAGGAGAAGCTGACCTCGAACGTCGCCACGATCGGCGAGAACCAGCAGCTTCGCCGCGCTAAGGTGGTGTCGGTAAACGAGGGCGCGGTCGTGTCCTACGTCCACAACGCTGCCGGTACCGGAATCGGCAAGATCGGCGTGCTGGTCGCGCTCGAAGGTTCGGCTCCGGTCGACAAGATCGAGGCGCTCGGCAAGAGCCTGGCGATGCATATCGCGGCGGCAAGCCCGCTCGCGCTGCACGAGGAAGGCCTGGATGATGCGCTGATCGAGCGTGAGCGCGCGATCGCGATGGAAAAGGCCGCGGGTTCGGGCAAGCCGCAGAACATCATCGAAAAGATGGTGGAAGGCGCGATCGCCAAGTTCCGCAAGGAAAATGCGCTGACGTCGCAGCTCTTCGTCATGGACAACAAGACGCCGATCAAGGACGTCATCGCCGCGGCCGCCAAGGACGCCGGCGGCTCGATCGCGCTGGTGGACTATGTCCGCTTCCAGCTCGGCGAGGGCATCGAGAAGCAGGCCAGCGACTTCGCGGCCGAAGTGGCGGCTGCGGCCGGCATTTAACAATGTGATCGCCCTTTCCATCCGGAAGGGTTTTCAGGACCGGCGCGCATCTCTAAGGTGCGCGCCGTTTCCTTGTAAAAACGGATTTTTCCAGCGCATGTCGCAGCCCCCCTTTAAACGCATCCTCCTCAAATTGTCGGGCGAGGTGCTAATGGGCGGGGAGGGGCTTGCCATCGATCCGGGTATGACCTCGCGCGTCGCGGGGGAAATCGCCAATGCGCGCGAGCAGGGCTTCGAGCTGTGCGTTGTGGTTGGCGGCGGAAATATCTTCCGCGGGCTTTCGGCTGCCGCCAAGGGCATCGAGCGCGCCACCGCCGATTATATGGGCATGCTCGCGACCGTGATGAACGCGCTCGCGGTGCAGAATGCGCTCGAGCAGATCGGCGTCGAGACGCGCGTCCAGTCGGCAATCCCGATGTCGTCGGTGTGCGAACCCTTCATCCGCCGCCGTGCCGAGCGCCATCTCGAAAAGGGGCGCGTCGTGATCTTCGCGGCGGGCGTCGGCAGCCCTTTCTTCACCACCGATACGGGGGCCGCGCTCCGCGCCGCCGAAATGCGCTGCGATGCGCTGTTCAAGGGAACCTCGGTCGACGGCGTCTATGATGCCGATCCGAAGAAGGTTGCCACCGCGAAACGTTATGAAACCGTGACTTATGACAGGGTCCTTGCGGACAATCTGAAGGTCATGGATGCAAGCGCGGTGGCGCTTTGCCGCGATAATGCTATTCCGATCGTCGTGTTCAACATCCGCGAGCAGGGCAACCTTGCCAAGGTGCTCGCGGGCAACGGGACGGCCACGATCGTCCAGAAATCAGGGGAGTGACCCATGGCCGCTTATGACAAGGCCGATCTCGATCGCCGCATGCACGGCGCCGTCGAAGCGCTGAAGCACGATCTGCAGGGCCTGCGCACCGGGCGGGCATCGGTAACCCTGCTCGATCCGGTCACGGTCGAGGTCTACGGGGCGCACATGCCCTTGAATCAGGCCGCGACCGTGTCCGCGCCCGAGCCGCGCATGCTGTCGGTGCAGGTATGGGACAAGTCGAATGTCGGCCCGGTCGACAAGGCGATCCGTTCGGCCGGTCTCGGCCTCAATCCGATCGTCGACGGGCAGACGCTGCGCATCCCGATTCCGGATTTGACCGAGGAGCGCCGCAAGGAGCTCGCCAAGCTCGTCAGCCAATATGCCGAGAAGGCGCGTATCGCGGCGCGCAACGTGCGCCGCGACGGCATGGACAATCTCAAGACCGACGAGAAGAAGGGCGAGATCAGCGAGGATGATCGCAAGCGCCGCGAGACCGACGTCCAGAAGCTGACCGACAGCACGATCGCCGAGATCGATGCCGCGGCGGCGGCCAAGGAAAAGGAAATCCTGGGCAAGTGAGCTCGGCTTCGGCCTCTCCGATCGAGACCAGCGGGGACGGGATCGCCGTTCCCCGTCACGTCGCGATCATCATGGACGGCAATGGCCGCTGGGCGAAGAAGAAGCTCCTGCCGCGCGTTGCCGGTCATCGCGCGGGCATGGAAGCCGTACGCCGCACGATCAAGGCGGCAGGCGAGCTCGGCATCGAGGCGCTGACGCTCTATGCTTTCTCGTCCGAGAATTGGCGTCGCCCGGCGACCGAGATCGCCGATCTGATGGGGTTGCTGCGCTTCTATCTGCGCCGCGAGATTGCCGAGCTCGACCGCGCGAACGTCAGGCTCGAACTGATCGGGGACTGGCGCGCGTTGGACGCCGACATCGTCGCCGATCTCGATGCGGCCCGGCAGAAATTGGCCAAGAATCAGGGGTTGAGGCTGGTATTGGCGCTCAATTACGGCGCGCAGGACGAGCTGGTGCGCGCGGTGCGCGCGCTTGCGACCGAGGCCAAAGCGGGCGGGCTCGATCCCGAAGCGATCGAGCCGCGGATGATCGATGCGCGGCTCGATACCGCCGGTCTGCCGCCGCTCGATCTCGTCATCCGAACCTCGGGCGAGCAAAGGCTTTCCAATTTCCTGCTGTGGCAGGCGGCTTATGCCGAGTTGCTGTTCGTCGATACGCTCTGGCCCGATTTCGATCGGGCGGCGCTGGAAGCGGCGATCGCGACGTTCAGCCGGCGCGAACGGCGTTATGGCGGACGCTAAGCCCAAATCCGATCTCGCGACGCGCAGTTTGATCGGCGCCTTGCTCGCAGTGGTTGCGATCGGCGTGCTATGGGCGGGCGGCGTGCTTCTCTGGGCTTTGCTGACCTTGATCGCGTGCGTCGCGCTGATCGAATGGGCCGGGTTGGTGCGCGCGCATCGCGCTCGGCTCGGCATCGGGCTGCTCGTGCTCTTGGTGGGGATGAGTTACGCGCTGCCGATGCTGTGGGGCACCGATCGCGCCACGCTTGCCTTGCTGCTGATCGGTGCCATGGCGATGGCGATGTTCCCCAAGGCCGCGACGACCGCCCTGGGGGTCGGTTATATCGGTACCGCGGCGATCTCGATCCTGTTCCTGCGCGCCCAACCCCTCGGGTTCGCGCTGGCGCTCTGGGCGCTGGCGATCGTCTGGGCAACCGACATCGGCGCCTATTTCGCGGGCCGCGCGATCGGCGGGCCCAAGCTTGCCCCCAAAATCAGCCCCAACAAGACCTGGGCCGGCCTGATCGGCGGCATGGTCGCTGCGGGAATCGCGGGCGCGCTGATCGCGGAATTCGGCCATTTGCCTGCCGCCGCCCTCTGGCTCCCGCCCTTGCTGGCGGTGGTCGCGCAGATCGGCGACCTCATTGAAAGCGGCATGAAACGGCATGTGGGCCTCAAGGATTCGGGCAAGATATTGCCCGGCCACGGCGGTCTGCTCGATCGGATCGACGGCATGCTGCCGGTCGCGATCGTGGTCGCGGCGCTGGTGGCCAATGGAAGTCTCTGATGGCGCGTAGCATTTCGATCCTTGGGGCGACGGGCTCGATCGGGCGCTCGACCCTCGACCTGATCGAGCGCGATAGCGACGCGTTCGACGTGCTGGCGCTGACCGCGCGCAGCGATGTTGCCGGGCTGGCCGCTGCGGCGCGCCGGACCCGCGCGCGCCATGCCGTGATCGGCGACGCGACGCTCTATCCTGCGCTCAAGGAAGCGCTGGCGGGAAGCGGGACCGAGGCTGCGGCCGGTGACGACGCGATCTGCGATGTCGCCGCGATGGGCGCGGACTGGACCATGGCCGCGATCGTGGGTACGGCGGGTCTCAAGCCCGTCATGGCTGCGCTCAAGCAGGGCAGGACGGTCGCGCTGGCGAACAAGGAATCGCTGGTGCTGGCGGGCATATTGATGACGCGCGCGGCGCAAGAGGCGGGGGCCACGCTTCTGCCGGTCGATTCCGAGCATAATGCGGTGTTCCAATGTTTCCCGCACGACGATCCGTCGCGCGTGCGCCGTATCATCCTCACCGCGAGCGGCGGCCCGTTCCGCACAACGAGCCGCGACGAGATGGCGCGCGTCACCCCCGCGCAGGCGGTCAAGCATCCCAATTGGTCGATGGGCGCCAAGATCTCGGTCGATTCGGCGACCCTGATGAACAAGGGTCTCGAACTGATCGAGGCGCATCATTTGTTCCCTGTCGGGAATGAAAAGCTGTCGGTGCTGGTCCACCCCCAGTCCGTGGTGCACTCGCTGGTGGAATATATCGACGGTTCGATGCTCGCCCAATTAGGCCCTGCCGATATGCGCACGCCGATCGCGCACACGCTCGCCTGGCCGCAGCGGATGAAGACGCCGGTGGAACCGCTCGACCTCGCGCAGGTCGGCCGGCTCGACTTCGCCGAGCCCGATTTCGACCGTTTCCCGGCACTGGCGCTGGCATTGGCGGCGATGAAGGCGGGCGGCGCGCGTCCTGGCGTGCTCAATGCGGCGAACGAAGAGGCGGTCGCGGCTTTCCTTGCCGGCCGGATCGGCTTTCTCGACATCGCTTTAATCGTTGATAAAGTCTTGTCAGTTTACGATCCGGGCTCACCCGAGACGATCGACGAGGCTCTGATGCTTGATGCAGAGACGCGCCGAGTAGCGGCACTTGCGTTAGAGCGGCAGGCGGCATGAGCCATTTGCTTTCGATCATCATAACCGTTCTCGGCTTCATCGCCGTGATCGGCCCGCTCGTGTTCGTGCACGAGCTTGGACATTATCTCGCCGGGCGGATGTTCGGCGTGCAGGCCGATATGTTCTCGATCGGCATGGGCCGCGAATTGTTCGGCTGGACCGATCGGCGCGGCACGCGCTGGAAGGTGTCGGCGCTGCCGATCGGTGGCTATGTCAAATTCCGGGGCGACATGGGGCCGGCGAGCGAGCCCGACCCCGCCTGGCTGGCATTGCCGCCTGAGGAAAAGGCCAAGACGCTGCAGGGCAAGCCCGTATGGCAGCGTTTCGTCGTCGTTGCGGCGGGGCCGTTCACCAATTTCGTCGCCGCGATCACCATCTTCATCGTCTATTTCGGCATCATGGGCGTGCCGCAGACGCCGACGGTGATCGGCATGGTCGTGCCCGGCACCGCCTCCGCCGAGGCCGGATTGCAGCCAGGCGACCGTGTGATCGAGGTTGCCGGCCGTTCGGTCACGCGGTTCGAGGACATGGCGCAGATGATCGCGTTGCGTCCACACATCCGTCTCGACCTCCTCGTCGACCGCCACGGGAAGAAGCTGACCGTGCCGGTCACGCCCAAGATGGAGGAGGCGACCGACCCCGCCGGCAACAAGATCGAGATCGGCCTGCTGGGTGTCGTCGCCGCTTCGGCGGTGAACACGCACCCGGGCGCGGTCGGCGTGGTCGGCGAGGCGTTCCGCGAGACGGGGCACACGGTGCGTACGATCACCGACGTGATCGGTCAGATATTGGGTGGCGAGCGCTCCGCCAAAGAATTGGGCGGGCCGCTTAAGATCGCCCAATTTTCGGGTACTGCCGTAACGGTCGGATGGCTGCCTTTCTTCCGTTTCATGGCGCTCATCTCGATTAATCTGGGCTTCATCAACCTTCTGCCAATCCCGTTGCTGGATGGCGGCCACCTCTTCTTTTACCTGATCGAAGGGGTCCGCCGGCGGCCGTTGCCTGCCCAGGCGCAAGAATGGGCATTTCGGTCGGGGCTTGCTTTGCTGCTGGGTTTCATGCTGTTCGTAACCATCAACGATCTCGGTTCCTTCGGCCTCTGGACGAAGCTACACGGCTTGATCGGCTGACGGGGATAGGGCAGGGCGTAACCCGCCGGCCGACAAGGCCCCGGCTTCAAAGCATATCCTAAGGTGAAGGGCGGGGTTGCGTGACGGAATTCATGACCAGTGACGGGCGACGTGCATCCAGCCGGCTGGCGAGCGCATTGCTGATCTGCACCGCGCTGACGGCCGTGCCCGTCGCCGCGCAGACCCCGACGCCGCCGCCCGCTGCGGCGCCCGCCGCCGCCGCGCCGCAGGCGCCCAAGCCGATCCGCTCGATCGATGTGACGGGCAACCAGCGCCTCGAGGCGGATACGGTCCGCTCCTACATCAAGCTGCATGCCGGCGACACGTTCACGAACGCCGATCTCGATCAGGCGCTCAAGGATCTCTACGCCTCGGAATTGTTCGCCGATGCCTATTTCTCGGGGATGGAAACGGGCGACCTCGTCATCCATGTCCGCGAAAATCCGGTGATCAACCGGATCGTGCTCGAGGGCAACAAGCGCATCAAGGAAGACAAGATCCGGCCCGAGATCAAGCTCGCGCCACGCCAGATATTCACGCGCTCCAAGGCCCGTGCCGACGTCAACCGTATCATCGAACTGTACAAGCGCCAGGGCCGCTACGCCGCGACGGTCGAGCCCAAGATGGTGCTGCTCGACCAGAATCGCGTCGATGTCGTGTTCGAAATTCACGAAGGCGCCAAGTCGCGCGTTCGCCGCATCAACATCATCGGCAACAACCATTTCAAGGCGAGCCGCCTGCGGTCCGAAATGGCGACCAAGACCGCGAGCCTGCTCCACGTCTTCTCGCAGGGCACCAGCTATGACCCCGATCGCCTGGCCTACGACCAGCAGAAATTGCGTCAATTCTACCTGACGCAGGGCTATGCCGATTTCCACGTCGTCTCGGCGGTGGCGGAACTGACGCCCGACAAGCGCGACTTCATCATCACCTACGTCGTGGACGAAGGCGACCGCTACAAGTTCGGCGCGCCCAAGATCGAGAGCGCCATCCGCGATCTGCGTCCCGAGGCGCTCAAATATCTCGTCAAGATCAAGGCCGGCCAATGGTATAATGCCAAGACGGTCGAGGATACGCTCGATATTCTCAACGAGACCGCTGGCACGCTGGGCTACGCCTTCGCCGAGACCGATCCGCACTACGATGCGGATAAGGAAAAGAAGACGATGACGATCACCTTCGTGCTCAAGGACGCACCGCGCGTCTATGTCGAAGGGGTCAACATCAACGGCAACACGATCACCCGCGACAAGGTCGTCCGCCGCGAATTCCGCCTGGCAGAGGGCGACGCCTTCAACGGCTTCCGCGTCAAGCGTTCGCGCGACCGCATCCAGAGCCTGGGCTATTTCCAGGATAAACTGGAGGTCGAGCAGAAGCAGGGCTCGGCGCCCGATCGCGTAATCCTGGAGACCAATCTCGAAGAGAAGTCGACCGGCTCGCTCCAGGTTTCGGCGGGCTATTCGAGCCTCGAGAAGTTCATCGTCTCGGCACAGATCGAACAGGCGAACCTGATGGGCAAGGGCCAGGAGGTACGCGCGGGCGTCGACTGGTCGATCTACAACAAGTCGGTCAATCTGGGCTTCACCGAGCCTTATCTGTTCGACCACAATATCGCGCTGGGCGTGGACCTGTTCCGCCGCGACTATAACTCGTTCAACTATGTGAACACCGACCGCCGTACCACCTATGACGAGACGACCACGGGCATGCAGATCCGTGCGGGCGTTCCGCTGACCGAATTCTGGTCGATGGCGCTGCGTTACGGCCTTAGCGTCGATAACGTCTCACTCGACAAGTCGACATTCTACAGCGCGTACAATCCGGACGGCACGCTCGACGGAACCGGCCTGACGCATTGCGATCCGGTGCTTGCCGGCCGCTATCTCTGCGACTCGCTCGGCAGCCGCCTGACGTCGTCGATCGGCTACAGTCTGGTGTTCGACAATCTGAACGACCGCATCCATCCCAGCCGCGGCGCGAACTTCTTCGTCAGCCAGGATCTCGCGGGCCTCGGCGGCAGCGTGCGCTACATTCGTTCGACGATCGAAGGCCACAAATATTGGAACTGGCACGGCTTCATCGTGTCGGCCAATTTGAAGGGTGGCTATATCCAGTCGCTCGAGAGCGCGAAGGGCCCCGGCGTCGACAAGGTACGCCTGACCGACCGTTTCTACATGGGCGAGCCGGATTTCGCGGGCTTCGACATTCGCGGCATCGGTCCGCGCGTACTGCGCGCGACCTATAACAGCGACGGCTCGCTCAATCTCAACCGCTCGCAGATCAGCGACGACGCACTCGGCGGCCGGGCGATGTATTTCGGCAAGCTCGAAGCGCAGCTGCCGCTCGGCAATGCGGTCAAGGAATTGGGCATCCGCCCCTCGGTTTTCCTGGATATCGGCTCGATATTCGGCACCAAGAAGCCCGCGCTGATCGACACCGGCCCTGGGGGCCAGGCGCGCGAACAGCTTAATCCCGACGGGACGCGTAACTGCGTCGATGCCAATCCCAACGACACCAATTCGCTGCCGGGGCAGAGCGTACCCGCGGGCACGAACTGTCCGGCAGGCCTGATGCCCTTCACGACGAATATCGGGGCGTTCAAGGAATTGTGGCTCGGCGATACGTGGAAGCCACGTATCTCGATCGGCATCGGCGTGAACTGGAATTCGCCATTCGGTCCCTTCCGCATCGACGTCGCCAAGGCGCTCGTCAAGCGTCAGGGCGATGACACCAAGCTCGTCACTTTCAACGTAGGAACCCAATTCTGATGAAGACCATGATCAAGCTTTCGGCAGCCGCCGCTTTGCTCGTCGCCGCCGCCGCGCCGGCCCTCGCCGCCGGTGAAGTGCTCACCGTCGATTTCAGCAAGGTGTTCACGGATTCGGCCGCGGCCAAGAGCGGCACCCAGCAGCTCCACGCCAAGTATGATACGCTGCTGCAGCAGCGCGCGAGCGCCTTCCAGACCGCCGCCCAGGCGTTCCAGACGCTGCAGAATCAGCTGCAGGCGATCAAGGCTCCGGCCAAGCCGACCCCCGCGCAGGAGCAGTCGCTGCAGGCGGCCTATCAGCGCGCTGGCCAGGCTCAGGAAGCCGCGCAGCAGCTCGACCAGGAAGTCCAGGCCATCGGCCGTTATGTTCAGTCGCAGATCGTCGAGCATGTCACGCCGATCGCCGAGCAGATCCGCGCCGAGCGCAAGGCCGATGTGGTCATCCCCAAGGGTTCGGTGCTCGCCGCCGATCCGGCCGGAGACGTCACCGCGACCGTGATCCAGCGCCTCGACACGGCCTTTCCGAACCCGAGCATCGTGCTTCCGCAGCAGACGCCGGCCGCTCCGGCGCAGGGTCCGGGCCGCTGATGAGCGAGAATGGCGAAACGGCAGTGCTTGGCCCGCTCGACATAAGTCGGGTGATGGCGGCGCTGCCGCATCGCTATCCGATGTTGCTGGTCGACCGGGTCGAGGAACTCGTGATCGATCAGCGCATCGCCGCCATCAAGGCGGTGACGATCAACGAAAGCTTCTTCCAGGGGCACTTCCCCGGTCGTCCGATCATGCCGGGCGTGCTGATCGTCGAGGCGCTGGCGCAGGCGGCGGGCGTGCTCGCGGTCGAGAGCCTCGGCCTCGCCGGTTCGGGCAAGCTGGTTTACTTCATGGCGATCGACGAGGCGAAGTTCCGCGCCCCGGTCGAGCCCGGCGTGCTGCTGCGGCTCGAAGTCGAATTCGTCCAGAAACGCGCGAGCGTGTGCAAATTTGCCGGGCGCGCGCTGATCGACGGCAAGGTGGTGGCACAGGCCAATTTCACCGCGATGATCGCCGATCCGCCTTCGCAGGCCTGAAGTCCTCAAAAGCCTTTCAATTTCGGCGCTCCTCCTGTAGGGGCGCCGCTTCCTTTCAGGCTGGTCGGAACCAGCCACTTTCAAGGATTTCGAGATGAAGAAGAACATCCACCCCGATTATCACGCCATCAAGGTCCAGATGACCGACGGCACCGTGTTCGAATCGCGCTCCACCTGGGGCAAGGAAGGCGACACGCTGCAGCTCGACATCGACCCGACCGTCCACCCGGCGTGGACCGGCGGCCGCGGCCAGCTGCTCGATCAGGGTGGTCAGGTCGCGCGCTTCAACAAGCGCTTCGGCGGCCTCAGCCTCGGCAAGAAGTAAGAGCTTTCGGGGCTTTACCGCCCCCGGAACGCCTGGATCATCCCCGCCGCGATCGACAAAGCGATCTCGGCGGGTCCTTGCGCGCCTATCGCCAGGCCCGCCGGCGCGTCGATCCGCCCCAATTGGGCGGGATCGACCCCAGCCGCCGTCAGTCGCTCCAGCCTTTTCGCATGACTGCGCCGCGAGCCCAGGGCGGCGATATAAACGGCAGGCGACCCTAATGCCGCGATCAGTGCCGGGTCGTCGATCTTGGGATCGTGGCTCAACGTCACGATCGCGGTCGCCGCATCGGGCTTACGGGCGCCGACCGCTTCGTCCGGCCAGCGATCGTCCAGATCCACGCCCGGAAAACGCTCCTCGGTGAGGAAGCGTCCGCGCGGGTCGATCAGGACCGGCGCCACATCCAACTCGCGCGCGATCGCGGCGAGCGACTGCGCGATCTGCACCGCGCCCACGATCAGCAAGCGGTGGGGCGGGGCGTAGAAATTGACGAAGCGGTTTTCGCCCGGATCGTCGCCGATCTCGGTCCTTCCGCTCGTCAGGTCGGTAGTCAAGGCCAGCTTTCGCCCCTCGGCGCGCGCGTCCGCGATCCGTTCGAACAGATCGGGCGCGAAGGCTTGCGCCGTGACCGGCTGCACCAGCAACGCGATATTGCCTCCGCAGGGCAAGCCGATTGCCCAGGCGCTATCGTCGGCAACGCCATATTCCAGTCGGCGCATTTGCCCGTCGGCGATTGCCGCCGCGGCGGCGTGCAGCACTTCGCCCTCGACGCAGCCGCCGGAGACCGAGCCTTCGAAACGCCCATCCTCATGCACCAGCATGTGGCTGCCGCGGGGGCGTGGCGCCGAGCCCCAGGTCGTGATCACGGTTGCCAGCGCCATGCGCGCGGGTCGCCAGCCGCGCGCGGCGGCGATCAGTCGGTCCAGCTCACTCGCATGGGTCATCGCCGCAGCCCATCGCATGCGGATGGGGAATGGGGCAACGGCGGCTTTACCTGACGCGGCACAGAGGGCATGGCGAGCCGATGTCTCCCCTGCGCCGCTTGTTCGTAGCCGCCTTCTGGGCCGCGCTCCTGTTCGCTTATGTGGAAGCGATCATCCCGGGGAGGGACGCGATCATGTTGTCCGCATGGGACAAGATCAACCACATGATCGCCTTCTTCACGATCACCTTCCTGGCCCGGGCCGCCTATCCGCGGATCCCGACCTTTCGCTTGTTCGTGCTGATGGCGGCCTTCGGCGCGTTCATCGAGCTTAGCCAGGCGCTTCCCTTCATCCATCGCGACGCGGAATGGGACGATTGGTTCGCGGATCTGATCGCGACCGTGGTCGCGCTGATCGTCGCTTGGCCTTTCGCGATTCTTGCCGATCAGCGCCGCGCGCAGCGCGCTTCAGCGCAGCCCAGCCAGACGCCGGAAGCGTAATTTCCAGGCCAGGCGGAATGCCTGCCAGCGATAGCCGCGGTTGGTGCGGTCGTTGCGGACTGCGCGTTGCAGGTCGCCAAGCTGCCCGGCCCAATCGCCTTGCGCGGCACGCAAATGCGCCGCCCAGGCATGATAGCCTGCAATTTCGGGGGCAAGCGCCTGGATGCGCTGGGCCACGTCGAGTGCACCCGCGATGTCGCCCGCTGTGAACAAAGTTTTGGACAGGCCCCAGAGATAATCGACGATCGGCTCGATCGCGATAGCCCGATGATGCGCCGCGATCGCGCCGGCATAGTCGCCGGCCGCGGCAAGGCGGCGCGCGAAAGCATGGTGGAGGGCAGGGTGGTTGGGCGCCATATCGACCGCGCGGCGCGCCAGCGCCACCCCCAGCGCATTGCGCCACGCCGGCTGCCGGTCGGCGAGATGCGCAAGCCAATGGGCGGATTGCGTGCGGCGTTTGTGCGCGGCGCTTCGAAAGCGGCGTGGATCGAAGCTGCCATCTAGTGCGGTTAAAACAAGCGGGCGCAGCAGCTTGATATCGTTCAGGAAGCCACCGACAGGATGCCCCGCATGGGAAAGCGGGATGGCGATCATCGGCGCCGCTGCCATCAAGAGTTCGGCATGACGCCGGTCGGCGCCGAGCGCGTTGTCATAAGCGAGGATCCGGATCGGGCCCGGCCGGATCGGGCCATCGACATCCTCAAGGAAACGAATCCGCCGCCGGTCGGGCGCCCATCGCGTCTCGAACGGTACCTTGCGCGGATCGAGCGAATATTGCGGGGACAAGGCTAGCGCCACATGCGCGCCGATCGCGTCGGCGAAACGTAGCGCGGCATAGCCGCCCATACTCGATCCATAAGCCAGGATACGCTCCGCACCGGCGCATGCCTCTCGAATGATCGAAAGAATCTCTTGTATTTCAGGATATTGAAACCAGTCGTTGCGGTCCGACATGACATGGATGGCGGTGATGCCTTCGGTTCGGAAGAAGGCTTCGCCGAAACCAGGCCGATCCATGCCGGCCGGCTCGTGATAGGAATCGAAGGTGACGACGATGTGCCGGCCATCGCCGGCAGCCACGCGCCGCACTTCCAGTGCGGATGAGCGGTGGAGGATTTCGGTCACGCGCGGCATTCCGCTTGGCAAGCACCTGCCGCTGTAATTAGGTCGGCCGGAGGCCCATTGCGGAGATCAAGGATGCGCATGGCTAGTGCGATGCTGTTCGTCAAAGACCTTGGCGAAATGACGGCATTCTACCGCGACGTTATCGGTTTTCGTCCGATCGATGAAACCATGCGCGACGATTGGGTCGAGTTCGATGCGGGCGGTGCAAGTTTCGCGCTCCACGCAATTCCAGATCATATCGCGGATACAATCCAAATCGCATCGCCTCCGGTCGCGCGCGAGTCATGCGCTTGCAAACTGACCTTCGCGGTCGACGACGCGGAGCGGGAGCAGGCCCGGCTTGCCGCCGCGGGCGTGACCATTCTGCACCGCCCGTGGGGTGGGTGGGACGCCCTGGATCCTGAAGGCAATGTCTTCGGTATATGCGCTGCCGGCGCCTAAGCCGGAAAGGTGATCCTGCTCAGGTCAGGCGCGCCCAATCCACCGCCTCCAGCACATAGGGCGCATAAAGAAAGTCGCGGATTGCCGCGATCCGGTCGCCGCGCCATTCGAGCAACGCGAAGTGGGCGGGCTTGTCCATCGGTCCAGTCGTGTCGAAGACAAGCATCGCGGGGCGTCCTTCGACCGCTCCGAAGGCGTAGCGCCATTTCGCCGCCTCGACATAGGCCGTGAAGTAACGGCTGACGCCGTCCCGGCCCTCAAGCCGGAGCCGATTGACCAATTCGAGCTTCACGTCATCGGCCAGCATCGCGCGGATCGCGTCGAAATCGCCGCTCTGGAACAGCCGGACATAATCGGCCATTTTCTGGCGACTGGCTTCGGGCATCAAAGGCAGCCGCGTATCGTCGGTTTGCGCCGCCCATTGCCGGAGCGCCACGCGCCCGCGCTGAAGCGCCGATTTGGCCGCCGCGGGCGTGCAATCGGCAATCGCCGCAATCTCTTCGATCGAATGGCCGAGCACGTCCTTGAGGATCACCGCGCAGCGTTGAAGCTCGGGCAGGCGGAGGAACGTTTGAAAACCGACGGTGACGATGTCCGTTTCCGGCATCGGTGCATCCTCGGCATATTCGGTCAGCGGAATGACATTGGTTCGGGCGCGGCGCCGCAGAAAATCCAGGCTGGTATTGTGCGCGATACGGATCAGCCAACCGTCCAGATTTTCCACGGTCGCGCCTTCGGCCCGAGCCTGCAGGGCCTTGATCAGGCTATCCTGCAGCACATCTTCTCCGTCGACGGCCGAACCGGTCATGCGTGCGCAATAGCGATGCAGCCGGGGGCGGAGCTCCGCCAGCCGCCCCTCGAATTCTTCTACGTTCACCCGCCGAGCTCCTTGATCGCGATGATAAGCGCGGCTGGCCATCACGGGCTAGCGGTGAAAACCGCCTCGCCGATGGTCGACTCGACATCCGCTAGTTCGAGGACTCGGGGGAAATAGGCCTGCATGCGCGGGTTGCTCCGCATCGCCTCGATCGCGGCAGGCGTATCCCATTCGGAATAGATGATGACGCTGGTGCCATCCTGCGCGGCGATCAGCCGCGTTGTCCGCCAGCCGTCGAGCGTGGTGACGACTTTTTCCACATTCTCTTGAAGCAGCACGATCAGCGCCGCCTGCATGCCGGCCTGGACCTTCATGACGTTGATAAGGGTGACGGGCTTGGTCGTCATTGGATGCTTCCTTTCGTTGGGACGCACCAAGGACGAAACGGGAAAGCGAAACGGATCGCCCGACAAAAATTTTCGCGGCCATGCGCGAACGGCTGGCGGACAGGGTGGGATTCGAAGTGGCAGATATTCGCTAAGGGGAGAGATCGAAAAATCGCGTTTATTCAGTAACATTTGTCTCTTTGCTGTTACGGCGTCGACCGTCTGAGCCCAAGGCTGACCGTCTGAGGCGGATTTGCAAGTGGGCATGAAAATGGGCATGATACTCCCCTCACGAAGAGGGTTAGATGGCGCGTCCGATCAACAAACTCACCGACAGAAAGGTCGCATCTCTCAAGGAGCCGGGCCGTCATTCTGACGGCGGAGGCCTTTATCTCAGGATCACGCCGCAGGGCGCGCGCTCGTGGGTTTTCATGGCCAAGCTGGGCACAAAGCGAGCGGAAATTGGCCTCGGTCCTCTTACCGCTGTTTCCTTGAGCTCGGCCCGACGGGTCGCCGAGAAAATGCGGGAGGCGGTCGCATTGGGCAGCGACCCGCGCGCTATAATCGCACCCGCGGAGTCCGTCTCGGATGAAAACGGGTCGCCGGAATCGGCCATCCCGACGTTCGGCCAGATGGCCGACCAAATCCTCTCGGACATTTTGCCGGGGTTCAAAAACCCGAAGCATCGTCAGCAATGGGAAAACACCCTCAAGACGCACGGTGCGGCGCTCCGGCCGATCCGCGTCGATCGTGTCACGACCGAAGACGTGCTCGGCGTGCTCCGGCCTATCTGGAAAACGAAAAACGAGACGGCGAAGCGGCTTCGGGGGCGTATCGAACGCATCCTCGGTGCGGCAAAGGCAGCCGGCCATCGGTCCAAGGACTCGCAGAACCCGGCCGCCTGGGATGATCACCTTGAGCACTTCCTCCAAGCAAAGAAGCGCCGAGATAAGGGGCATCACGCGGCCGTGCCGGTAGAGGACGCGCCCGCCGTTTGGGCCGCGCTGGCAATGCGGCGCAATTCGACATCGGTCGAGGCGCTTCGCATCACGATCCTGACCGTCGCCCGCACGGGCGAAACGATCGGCGCACAGCGCAAGGAAATTGACCTTGGAGCGAGGGTTTGGACGATCCCGGCTGCCCGCACGAAAATGGAGCGTCCGCACACGGTGGCCCTGTCCGACCAGGCCGTCGAGATTTTCGAACGGCTGTGCGTCGGACTCGAGCCCGACTCCTTCGTTTTCGCGAGTCCGGTAAACCCGAAGAAGCCACTCTCGAACATGGCCATGCTTATGCTTTTGCAAGATGACATGGGCCGGTCGGAAACGGTGCACGGGTTCCGCTCGACGTTCCGCGATTGGGCTGGCGACGAAACGCGGTTCCACCGCGACTTGTGCGAAGTTGCCCTTGCGCATGCGATCGGCGACGAGACCGAGCAAGCATATCGGCGGCGCACGGCGATTGAAAAGAGGCGACCGCTCATGAACGCTTGGGCCGAATATCTGGAAACCGGAGTCACCCCTGAATGGGCGCGGCCGTTGGAGGAAGCGCGTAGGGTGCCGCATCGCCCCACAGCCGCGCAGCGAATTTCACCTCTGCGCCGCAAGGATGAGCAGGAAGTCTCTAATTCGCAAACGACGCTCTTCTAAGACTGGAGGGATGCGTTCCGCGAGGGGTCAAGGCAACGCGCCAAAAGCGGGCAGCGCGGCCAAGTAGCGTTGGAGCTCTTCCGTCAGAATGATCGTGCTCGACCCGCGCTTGCGCATTTCGAGCCGCCCGGCGGCCTGATCGTCATAGAGCGAGGTCTTTCCGATCCCGGTTGCTGCGATAGCTTCCTTGAGCGTGTAGGCTAGTTTGGGTCCGCGCGGGAGATCGCGGAGGACCCATTCTAGAAGCTCCCGCAGGTGATTATAGTGGTCGTCAGTCATGTTGCCCTCCTAAAGTTGAGCGGGCGCACCACGCGCCCGCCCCGTTCAATGTGAAAAGGCCGCCAGGTCCCGATCGACATGGGCCGCGAGCAAGCGGATTTCGGTCGTGTCCCATTCGTTGATGAAGGCCCGCGCTAGCCGCTTTGCCCGCCAGACTGCGGCGCCCAGGCTGTCCGCCCGCCTCGCATCTATTTTACTTTCCAATGCGCGGATCGTTCGAAAATCCGTGTTCGTCGGTCCGCCAAGCCGGTCCCATGCCGCGGCCTCCGCAGCGTCAAGCGCGGCACACAGCTCGATCATTGGCCGAGGACTAGTTTTTTCGCCCCCCATCGCGCTCACGCCGCTGCCAGACGGCGCGCGTCGGCGAGTAGGGCTTCGAATTGATCGAGATCGAATGGGTCGAGAGCTTCCAGCTTTGCCACAAGAGCGCGGACGTTCGGAGCCGGCGTAGCGAGCAGGCGGCCGGCCGTTCGCGAGAATGCCGAGCGATTTGATTTCGTCGAGCGTGCCGTCACTTGCCGGTCGGCGCGCCGGTAGGCGGCGAGCGCCAAGTTGAAGGTGTTCGGGCTGGCGTGCGCGTTCGCGGCTGATAAAGTCGAGTGAGCCAATGTCGTCTCCGATAAGACGGTTGCGGTGAGGCGCTGGCGTGTCCTGCAATGACGTGCCAGCGCCGCAATCTTATGCCAAATTTTGCCTTGGCACTCAATATTGCTAGTGTTTTCCGTTACTTAACGGACGGTTCCGTTATTGGCGGAATATTTCCCGCCGTTCCATTTGGAAAGGTGCGACGGATAGCTCCGTTGGCCATCCGCGCGATCCGTTATGCCGGGAAAATTTGCGGCGGTTGAAAAACGCCGCCCCCGCCCGGATTGAAAATTGTTCCTGTTTTGTTCATTGGTTCGAGCTCGCCGAGTCGCAGAGTCGGAGCTTGCCATGACAATCGCCAATGTCCTTTCCGCGCTAAATGCCGTGAACCTTTCACCTCTCCACTTCTCCGCGGCCGTCGACGCGTTGACGGCGCTGTCCGACGTTGAGCGGGCCGACCCGGTCGCGCAGACGATCGCACTTTCCGCGTTCGCTGATGCCGCCAGGATACCGAGCGACTTTGCGCCCGCGGCTCTTCAAGCGCGTGTGGTCGCGTTGGATCGCTGGCTCGCTAAGAACGGCCGCCACCCAAACCTTGAGGCCGTTATAGAGGCCGCAGCGGTTTGCCCGCTCGTCACCGGTCCGAGCGGCGTCGAGTTCGATGCCGAGATTTTTGCGGGCCTGGTGGAGTTCATCGGTGACTTACCATGGCCGTTCGGCGCGCCTGTGGGGCACGCGTGATGCAGACCGCGCAAATTGCTGACCGACCTCAACAGCTTTGGCTTGATGTCGAGCGCCCCATTGCCGTGCGCGCGCGCCGGGCGGCCAAGGTTTCCGATCGGGCGGACGGCGCCGCGCGCGGGCCGAGCCGGCAGATGGAGCTCAATATGAACCCGCCGCGGGCAATTGTTGCGCCTCCTAGGGCGCCGACGCCGGCACGGCCGGAAATCGCCGGCGGCGCAGAGATGCCGACGCGCCAGCCGTTCGGAACCTGGCTGTTGGAACAGAGCAAGCGGCCAGGCTCGCTCGGGGAATTAGCGAAGGCCGCGAAACTGGACCGCGGTTTCCCCAAGAATGGGTCCGCCGACGACGTGCGAAAACGGTTCGCGCAAGCTGGCGCGGACGGCGATGCGTTCGAAGCGCTCGACGATGCTGAGCGTGAATATGAGCGTGAGGCTCGGACGCGGCTGGCTAGCCCCGCGCACGGGAGGAAGCGGCGGTAATCCGCAATGCTCGCGCGATACGAGATCGGCGCCGCATAGTCGCCCCGGTACCGCCGAACCCAATTAGCATCAGAGCCCAGGTCGTCGGTTCAGGAACGTCATAGAAATGCGGCAGATCGCCCCCAAGGGCGCCAGGGTTTAATGTTCCTCCCATCGCAAACGTGGACAGTATTCCACTGTTTACCTGAGAGACGAAGTCCGAGCTGAGGTTAATCACAATTGATTTTGAAGTGTCCCCGCCAAAACCGAGCGTGTCAAAGCTGTAGGCACCGTAGGCTTCCCCTGACCCTAGATCGTTGAAAATATGCTGGCCCTCAACATCATTGACAGATCTGTCCGCGTCCAAATCTTGCGCCGAAGCGCTAACGTCAAATAGTGTGTAGGTGACGGGCTCATTTAAATAGTATCCATACTCGATTATACTAAGTTCTGCGGTGGTATATTGGTGCGTTAATCCAGAAGGTCCGAGATCAAATGTGAACCAATTATTGTAGTTCCCCGGGCCCTCCGCTGCGGTGTAAAATGCCCCGGCTACATAGTTGGAATTTGCCTTCACGTGCTGCCCGTCAGCATTGATCCACCCTGTGTCAGTGGCGGCAAATGAGATTGAGCCATCGAAAGTCAGGATCACGGCCGGCACAGTGTCCGAACGGCTAGCGCCGAAGATATAAGAGGCTGCCTCAATCGGAGCGTTCGACAGGAACAGCGCCGCGCAAGCCAGAAACTTTCTCATCGTCAACTCGCCCCTTTGTTGTACCGCTTAATGATCGCGGTCGTAATATACCTGCTCGATATCCGGATGTTGCTTCAAAGCTCGCGCTAGTCTGACCTGTCGGCAGCGGACGATCATATCGTAAAGCTCAAATGAGCTAACAAGAATGCTGACGGCGACTTGGTAACCCCAGCCCTCAAAATACCCCCACAGCGCGAGCGCCCCGCAAAGCCCGATCATAAAGAGCGAAAACCAGAAGGGTCTGCCCAACTTATCCGGAAGCGGCGGCCTCAATTATCGACATCCGACTTCTCCGGCACAGGCTTCTGCTCAGCGACTTTCTTTGGCCGAAGCATTTGACCCTCGATCCGATTCATTGTGGCGGATGATGCACTTCTGGTCTCGCCGGAAGCAAGATATATGCGTACGCCGAGGGCGTTTCAGCCGTCGTCATTGCGCGGCGAACACTCTTATGTGAGCTCCTGACCATGCAGTTCGACGACTTCGAAACCACGATCGAGGCGGGTGGCCTGCCGATCCCGATCCGTATAACGGGCACGGCGCTGCATGGCGTTTGGGGAGCGGATTCCGGCCCGCAGACGGCCCAAGGCCTCTTCGATGCGAACCGTCCGCTATTCGACGAAGTGATCGCCGATAAGCTCCAGGCAGGCGACGTGCAGCATGGGGTCGTAGTGGTGACGGACGCGGACTTGGATATTTGAGAGCGCCCCGGGACGCCGATCGCCCAAACGCAAAGAGGTGAGGGACTGATGTGCAACGAAGCCGCGCGACGCATCCAACTTCACCAGCTTCGCGAGGATTGGAGCGAGATCAAAATCCCGCTTCGGTTTCCCGAGAGCCTACCGAACATGGCGCCCCTCGACAGCATCAAGATTACCGACCCTAGCATCATTATCCGCGCGGCGGGTGATGCGCCGGGCGAAGCGGAGCTCGTGACCAGAAGATGGTCGTGGCCCGGCCCCACGGGGAAGCCGGTTTACAATTACCGTTCGGATGGTCGCGAGTTTGGAAGCGGCCGCTGCCTGATTCCGATCGACGGCTTTTACGAGTTTACCGATCCGCCGGCAGAGGAGGGGGCGCCAAAGAAGCGCCCCAAGTCGAAATGGGAATTCCGTATGCGCGGCCTACCCTGGTTTTGCGTCGCGGGCCTCTGGCGGAACGACCCGAAGGTCGGCGAAGCCTGGACAATGCTCACCACCGAGCCCGGCCCGGACATCGCGCCTTATCACGATCGGCAAATCGTCTTGCTTGGGCCGAGCGACTACGGTCGCTGGCTCGACCCATCGGTGCCAGCGCGCGAGCTATGCCGTCCGCTTCCGGCGGGTACCCTCGACGTACGTCAGGTCCGATAGCGCAACGCCCGGCTGCGGTCAGCGGGCGCGATCAGGGTGCTCCGCTCGCGGCCCGCGCCGTCGCCTTGTAGGTGTCGAGCATGCTCGAACCGGTGCGCCGCCCGATAATGTAGCGATAGAGCTCGCCGGTGAAGGCGTAGGTCGTGCCGGTGTAGCTGATGTTCATCAGCGCTGCGCCGTTCCAGAAGGCGGCCGAAAGATCGGTGCTCTCTGAGCTCACGACATGCGGGTTGCCGTCCTTAACGGCATTGCTCAAGAGTGTGTGGCTTGTCTTCCCCACGTTGTCGACTTTGGTTGTCGGGGTCATTGCACCCCATTTATTGATGTAGGGCGGGTTCACGCTTGTCCACGCGCCACCGTAGTGTTGCGGCGTCGCGAAGGCGAAAACGCTGCCATTCTGCGATCCGATCAGGTCGAATGACGTGTCGGTCGTCTTCAACCCGACGACAATATCACAGACCCCGAATGGCTCGGCGCGGCCATAAAGTTGAAGCGTGGCACCATTGGCGCCCGCGAAGGTGAGGCTGTTGTTCGCCCCTTCGGTATAAGTGACTGTGCCAAGGGTAACGAGATAATATTGCCCCGGCACGCTGGCGTCATTGATGCGCGCGACCGTCTGCCCCGAGGCGGTGATCGGAACGGTGCCGCCGGCATCCTGAAACAGGTATGCCTTGTCGACGGCGATTTCCGCCAAGACGGCGTCTGCGGTGAGGTCGGAAAGACCTTGCCACTGATGCACAGTTCCCGAGCCGACGGTTGCGACGCCGCTCCGGTCCTGGCGCCAACCGATAGTGCTGCCGTCATAATCGAAGATGTGGCTCGACCCGTCCACTTGGTAGTCGATGGGGCTCGTGCGACTGTTGATGAACGTCACGTCGGAGAGGTGGTATTCCGAGCTCGTATTGAACGCGCCCAAGACGCAGCCAATGCTTTGCAGGCCAGTTTTGTGCTTCGTATTGAACAAGCCGCTGATGCACGGGCCAAGGTCCCCGATGTCCTGCGAATTGTCGAAGAACGTCGTATTGACATGCATCACGCCGATGCCGGTGTGGATGGTCGATCCCTGGTCGCCGCCGCGGTTGCCCGCCTGGCCGATATAGCAATTGACGTGGACGCCGCAGGCCGCGCCTCCGGCGCTGTCGTAGTCGATTCCGTCTTGGTAGGTGATATTCGATCCGACGACGCAGCAATCCTTGAGGATCAATTTGCCGTAAATCTTGAGTACCTGGTCCGTGTTGTCGATGCCGTCAGTTTGGGTCAGGCCATTGTCCGACCCCTGCCCGAGGAAGTGACAATTTTCGGCGACCATGAATCCGGTATGGGTCGCCATTGTGCCGATCGCGCGCTCCTTGCCGCCGACATAATCGATGCCGGAGGTATAGAAGGTGACGCCGTCTGCCACCGTCAACGGGGCAGGCGCGCCGTTCCTCCACGCGAGGATATCGGTGTCGAACTTGCCGGTAAGGTCGCGGCCGTCGCGAGCACCGAGGATCGAATGGACGCCCGCCGAATAGGAGAACATGATCCCTGCCCGAGCAGGGCTGAGCGCCTGACGTTGGGCGATGTGTGTGCCGTCCGCGCTGTATTGCGCGACGATTGGCGAGCCCCCGCAATCGGCTTCATAGAATTGCGTCGTGTCCACGAAGCCATGAACAAAGCCGGTCGCAAGCTGGACAGTCTGGCTACCCCCCGCAGGCGTTCCCCAATTTGCTACATCGGCGTTGGTAAGGAAGGTGCCGACCCTGACTGTACGCGGGGTGGCCCCGATGAAGCTGATATTCTTGGTAATCGCGACCGGGGCGTAGCGGCCGGCGGCGACAACGATCTGGCTATTCGGCGCGGCGGTATCGTTAGCCTTTTGCAGCGTCGCCCATGGGTTGCCGCTCGATCCGTCACCGGTCGCGTCGCTGCCGGTTACAGCCACATAATATGTAGTGCCGGTATGGCGGAAATTGCCGGTCGCGTAGGTCGTCGACCAACGATCGGCCGCCGTCGCTGCCGCCGCGTTGTAGACAAGTTGGACCGGGTAGGGGGCACCGAAAAAGATCGCCGCAGGCGTACGTCGCGCCGCGATCACAATGCCGCTCGTAATGAAGGGCGCGCCCTCGCCGCCAGCATTCACCGCCGACACGCGGCACGTAAGCGTCGTGTTCACATCGGCCGACACGACGACGTAGGTCGAAGCCGTCGCGCCTGCGATGTTCACGCCGTTGCGACGCCACTGATAGGTGTAGCTCGTGGGGCTGTTGGTCCAGGTTCCGCTGGTCGCGGTGAGAGTCGAGCCAACGGCGCCCGTTCCCGAGGCGGTCGGGGCGACAGTGTTGACGGGAACCGGCTGCGCCGCCGAGATCACTGCGGACGTGGCAGCGGTGGTAGCGACCGCGCCGTATGCATAGTTGCTCGCGGTGACAGAACAGGTGATGACCTTGCCAATTTCGGCCGAGGTCATGATGCGGGTCGAGTTGATCGCGCCCGCGATGGGAACGCCGTTGGCGTACCACTGATAGGCGAAAGCCGTTGGCGCGCCCGTCCACGTCCCGTTCGAGACCGTGAGGACCTGGCCTTCCTGCGCAGTGCCGGTAATGACCGGGGCGACCGTGTTCGTCGGCGGCGCCACAAGGCATGCGAACGAAAACGGCTCCTCGATCGCGCGGCCACCCTTCGCGGCGCGGATCGTCACGGAATAGTTGGTGCCCGGGGCGCCAGAGGTGGCGCCAGCCACGATATTCCCGCCGGAAAGCGCAAGCTGACCCGGCACCGCGCCGACGGTCGAGAAGGTCGAGCCGGAGCCGTACGGATCGACAAGCGACGCGATGACCGCGCCCGGCGATGCGCTGGACAGGAAACTAGATGAGGAAGCCCGGAGGGAGAGGCCGTTATTGCCGATCCTGCCGCCACCGCTGAAACCGAAGCCGCCGAAGCCCATTACGCGACTCCGATCGTCTCGCCGCGCAACGCGCGGGCGAAGACCTGGCCCTGTTGGATGGTTTCGGTGACGCCGTTCGGCCAGGTGACAATGACATCGCCGCCGATGGCCGTCAGCACATTAATGGCCGGCGCGTTGTCCGGGCCAAACACCGTGCCATTCGACCCCGTCGCGATCAGCTTGGAATCTGTGGGGGGTCCATCGGGAATGGACAAATCCGTCCCGGAGTAAGCGCCCGCGAACTTCAATACTTGCAAACTGGCCATCGAATGACTCCTTCGCCCGGACTATGGCGCGCGAGGTCGAGCCAGACGGGGCGGTTCCGGTGGCTAAAAGGCCGAAGTGGCGCGTAAGTTCGAGCTTGACTCTTGGAGAACAGAAGAGGAACAAGCGCTACCTCTCAGGAGGTAGCAATGTCCGAGTCGAACCCCGTCCAAACCGACCTGTCATTGGTCCCGTCAATTCTTGCCGATATGCGGTGCGAGCTCGATCAGGCGCGCGCGTCAGGCCGCAATCCGGTCGAGTGGCTCATTCGCCTCGAAATGATGGATGCCCTTTGCAAGCGAGCCGAGGACGAGGGTGTTCTGAGTGGCGACATCGCGCATATCTACGGCATCAAAGTGCGGGGAAGCTGGAAGACCCTCCAACCAGGCGAACTTCCCGTGTTGGTGTGCGAGGGCGACGAAATGCATCGTGCAATTCGAGCGATGTACGAAGAGCCCACGAACTAGGCTCGCCTATACCCGATATCCCCCCGGGCAAACGGCCGCTCCGGTGCGCTTGAATGATGACTATTGCCGATATGTTGAAGGCGGAGCTTGGGGCTGCCGCGGCCGATCTTGAACGCGGCTGCGATCGAGCGGCTGACGCAGCCACCGTCTACATTGTTCGTCGTTTGCAACAGCTAGAGCGGCGTTTCCCGCGTCATAGGTTCGTCTATCTACACCGGCAGCACTTAGACGGGCTGCATGTCTATCCGGCGGTCGCGGGCTACAATTGCGTGTGCACGTTGCTGACCCGCCTATGTGGGCGATCGACCCGGTGGAAGACCATGCTCAGTTTGGGACGGGTCGACCGCGATCTAAACGAATTGGGGCGAAGGGTCGCGTGCGACTTCGACCGATTGATGGGTCGCATCGATGTCAGCGGTCGCACCACGGATCGCTTGGCAGTCAGTGCGGGCGTGATGGCGATGCGCGAGTACGACGAAGCCATATCCCGCTCTGACCGGGCCGATGTCGTGAAGTTCAATCGGCGTACCATTCATCGCCGTCGCTAGCCGAGGATTGTAGACAGGCCCGCTGCCTTGTCCGGCTTTGGTGCTTGACCCATATCGAAAATGGGGAAGGTGAGATGAGAACTTGGTTCAGCGCAAACCAAAGGTCCGAGCAGGAGGTGGAGGCAAAGCTTTATCTCGGTCTTTGGACTATGGTGGACTCGGCCGCGGTACATGACTTTACGCGAACCGAAATCGAAGATTGGTGTTGGGCCAGGTTGGGGGGCGTAATGTTTGGGCAGTGGTACGAGGGGCGCTACACGCTGTTCTTTGAGCATGATACCGATGCTGTTGCTTTCGTCCTGACATTCGGCGGAGCCCCGTAAAGGGCATTGCCTGACCGGCTCGGATCGCCCTTGCTTAACTGGAATCGCATTCCGCATCGCGCGCGAGCCGGTCGCAAAGCTCAAATAGCGGCTCAAGGACGCGCCTTCCCACATTCGGATAACGCAACACGGTACGAACCAAATCCATGCGGTCCATCCGCATCACCAAGGCGAGGGTTTGCAATCCCTCCTCGCTCAGCGCCCGAGAAAGGTCGGGATGAAGGCCAGCTGCCGTAACGGCTGTGTCTCCTGTCGCGGCGGCGCGCGCAGCGCTGGCCTCCTGTTTCTTGCGGCCGATCAGGGCAGCCTTGTGCAGACTCTGTGCCCGCGCCACTGATAGGCTGAGCTCTCCCGCGATTTTCCTGAAGGTCCAGCCCTCCGCACGCCAGGCGATTACCTGCTCGTGCCTACGCTGGATTTCGTTCACTCCAAGTCCTCACCGGAAACACCACACGGCCAACACCGTGCCGGTCAATACAAGCATAGCGCTTCCGATCAGCGCGCGTTCCCAAACGTTCGCCACATTCAGTCTCCCCAAGCCGGACGATCCTAAGGGCGGCCCATCTTCCGAGGAGTCCAACTGATTCCGAAACGGCGACTTCGCGCACTCTTTTGGGGCCGATTTGGCAGCAATCAGGCGTCGCAGCGCGTGCCTTTCATCTACCGCCAGAGAGGGCTAAGCCCTCGGGTTCCTTGAGGATGCTGAGCGCTTGGGAAGTGTCAGCCAGAAGGGTGGGGGTCTATATGCGCTTCATTGCTGCGGCTGCGGCCGCGCTCGTTGTCTCGCCTGCCGTCGCGCAAGAGGTGCCGATCCATCTAATGTGCGGCGGTCAAGCGCAGATGGTAAAGCGTCAAACGGCGACCGCCTTTGGCACCAACAGCGCGGGCCAATGGTCGACGGCGACAGTTGGAGTCGACCGCACGGCCAGCAGCGAGGAAGAAGTCCGCATCGATTTGGATGGCCCGACCGGCGAGATCCGCCTGCCTATGTTTATGCTACCGCCCATCCATGGCGGGAAGAACGGCGTGTTGCCCCTCCGAAACGTTACCTACACCCAAAACGAAATTGTAGCGAAAGCGACGCTCAACTTCATAAATCAGCCCAAGATTGTCCTTGATCGCCTCACCGGCATGGTCTCCATTAGCGGCTTCCGCGAGGCGTTCCGTGGCAAATGTGTGGCCTATGATCCATCGGCAGTACAGCGGGCGTTTTGATGGAGGAGTGGCATCAGAGTGTGGCGTCTCAGGCGGCGAGGCGCGAACAAGCCGGGGCAAGAACGGGTTCGGTAAACCCGACCCAATATTCTCGGCCGGATCGAATGCGGTGGCGGCTAGCGACCCATTTGCGGACGTTCACGCGCCTTCTGACTGGGCTCCGATTTGGTCATAGAAGGCGTCGAAGTCAGGTGCGATGACTTCGGCACTTCGGCCGCCTGATACCATGTCGATGGTGACTATGGGCCAGCGCATTCCGTGCCGGGTATCGAAGGCGAGGTACTCGCCCCCGCCATTGCTTCCGAAGATGAGAAAGCCATCAAGGTCGGGCTGGCCGTTATTACCGCTGCAGATCGCGTCCGAGACCGTCAATGCGGGGTCCAGACACAGGTTGTACGGGGCCACGGCTAGTGGGCCTTCGCCGCCGTTGCTGTAGGCGAGGAGATCGAGATAGCGGCTGGGCAGGCCGCCAGACGCCACTTCCCGCAAGCGCGCCAAGTCCTCTGCCTTGGCTCCGTCCACCCGAAACCAATCACGATCTTCAAGCATCGGCCGCCCCTCGGTTGCGGCGGATCATCGTCTGCTAACCGACGACAGGCAACCCAAAGCGGACTAGCCGCTAACCACCTAATATCGCCGCTCCGGCCTGGTCTTGCCTAGGCCGCCCCTCAGCGCCGCGCCGATCAGAGCGAAGCCGGCAAGCACCTCCGCCCACGTTGATGGCTCGGGCGCTCCCGTGAACGTGTATGTCACGGTGCCGCCATCCCACCTTGTACCGATCAACTCAATTGCACCGACGGGGTGGTCGAATAGGCCGAACACACGAAAATCGGTCTCCGCCGACGCGTCAATATCATCGTTCAATTGCTCGCCCGGGCTCTGTTGGAACAGATGAACTTGTGAAGCAGGAACCGAGTAAGAACCAGAGATCGAAGTTTCGAGCGCGCACGAGAACGTCTCTTCACAATGGATCGTGCCATCCTGCTCGACCTGAGCCCCGACAAAATTTGTACCGAAAGCGTAAATTTCGGGCCGGGCCAAAAAGCGATAGGTATAATCGACCGGCGCATCGACCCCAAAGACGGCGAAGTCTCCGATAACACCATAATCAAACCGAACGGATAACAGTTTCCCGTCGCCACGATACGGGGCGATGTTACGGAAACCGGCCTCTTGAGAGATCGTCCCAGCAGGGGCAGCCGACGCGATCAGCGACGCAGCCGCTACAGCGGCAAAGCACAATTTCTTCATTATTCCCCCCTCCATTCGAGGGAAGCCTAGCCTATCGTGATCGCAAGCGAAACGCGCGCAGGCCTGCCATCGCCGATGCAGAGCCGAAACATTAACCGACTACCATCATGCAGCCGACCGACGACTGTCGGCGGGTTATTTCAAGGTTCCTGCGCTGGCAGTCGTCACCAAGGCAGGGTATCAAGGCCAAATCCGGGGGCGGGGCCGATGTGCGAAGCGACTTATTTCGACCATATTGCGGCCGAGCACGCGCTTATGGCTTCGGCCTGGCCGGACAACAAAGGCAATGCGCTCCATCAGGCCCTCGCCGTTGATTATGCCAACCTCGCACGGATCCTGCGGATGTCGCGTGGCTATGGAAATGCCAGCGAACGGGAGTTGGAAGCGGCGCTACTAGATCGCTGAGTCGGCCATGCCGTCACGCCCGCCGTCGAGGCGGCGCTCAACTGGTCGCGCCAGGCCGCCTAAGCAAGACCGCTATCCGAGCCCGAGGTGTCACCCGCCTCGGGCTCGCTACCCCCTTCGGTTTCGAGCGTCACGCTGGTCCGAAACCCGCTCGACGAAAAGCTGTGCGATACCGTCTTCACGAGGAAGTCGCCGTCGGCATCCGGGTCGAATCCCTTGAGCGTCACGAGCGCTTCCGCGAACAGCGCCGGGTTGCCCGGCCCCTCAAAATCTGCCGTCCGCACCCCGCGCGTAAGGTCGCCGAGCTTCGATTGCGCCGCCGCCTTCGCCTCCGCTTCAGAGGCATAAAGATGCTTGTCGCGGTGGCACGGCTTTCCCGAGCCTGCCGTCTCATAGTGCCGGCGGCCGGTCGCGTGGTCGACCCATGCGCACTTCACCGACTTGTGCGCTCCGCGCTGCCCCTCCGCCACCGACCAATCATCCGAAACCATGTCGGGCGTGATGACGACCGCAGTCTTGTTCGCGCCGCTCGGGAGCTTTTTCGACCCCTTCGCCGCAAAGATGATCTTGCCGTCCGCGAGCTTGAACGTCGCGCCGTTGCGCTTCGCCAGGCGGGAAAGGAAGCCGAGGTTGGATTCGGTTTGCTGGTCGATATGCGCAATCACGCGCGCGCCGATCCGCGCGTCGACTTGAGCGGTGAGCCCGTGCTCGGCCGCAATCTTGCGCACGATCGCGCCGACTGTCGTCGCGTGGTGCGACCGCGTCTTCGTGCTCTTGATGTCGCTCGTGAAGTCGGCCGCCTTGGCATTGACCGAAAGGATTTTGGGCGACCCGCGCTTCGTCCATTGGTCGACCTTGAACGACCCCATGTAAACCGGCTCGGGCTCATAACCGAGCCACGCCTTGATTTCGGCGTCGATCGGCGGCGCCGGGAAACCCTTCGTATTGTCGATTTCGAGCGTGAGCGTATCGGCCTTGATGCCGGCTTCGTCCGTGACGGTCATGCTCACGAGCGCCCCGCTCTGGCCCACAAGCCGAGTCGAGATTTCCTTACCGTTGACGGTGATGCGAGCGGTGGGCGTTTTCATAATCAGTCCGCGTAAAAAGCCGACTGGCCTTCGGCCATGCGGCGCAGTTCATCGCGCAAAATCCGGCGAGTGCTTTCCGGGTCGTTCGCTCCATTGATATTGATCGTGCCAATGTGGACGGAAGCCGCCGCGCGGGCGGCACGGCGACGCACGAGCTCGCTATGCGGCACAATCACGCCCGAGCGATCGGGGACGAATTCCTCCTCGCCCGCCTCGCCCACGATGTAACGCCGGCCGGCCTGGACCGGGCCGCCATAGCGGCGATGCCCCGCAACCGGCGACTTTGCGCCGCCCGCCCACGTCGGGGCATGGGCCGACCACCACGACGAAATCGCGTTGCCGATCGCCGGCAGCTTGCTCGCCAGGCCCATCGTGAGGGCGTCGGCAATAGCCAGGCCGATATTTGCCCAAGGAACCGCCAGGAACGCGTTTTTGATCGCCGACCACGAGCGGGCCAGGAAGCCGCCGATTTGCTTCCGGAAGTGCCACACGAAGGCGCCAGCAGCCGCGATGGCGAGGCCCGCCAGCACCGCCCACCCGATCGGGTTCGAGATGAGCCCGAACAGGCCGATGAGCGCTTCGCCCACGACCGGCGCGAGCGCCAGGAAGCCTTGGGTAATGAAAGTGCCCACGGCCAGGATGCCACGGAACATCATCGGCCCGAGCGCGCGCCACAGCGGTCCGGCGACAAGCTTCAACAAGCCGGTGAAAGGAGCAAAAACCCAACGGACGGCGACGCCAAAGGTCCGCAGCGTCGCGGCCGCCAGGCCAAACCCCATCAGCGCGTCAACGCCGCGGGCGAAATTCGGGTGGCGGTCGAACGCCTCGGCCATCCAATTGATGCCGCGCGCCAGGCTGTTGATAGCCGTCACGACGCCCGCGCTAAACAGCGCATTGCCGAGCGCCGTCTTGAGGTTCCCGACGCTGGCGTGCAGCGCCTTGGAGGCCATCAACGGGTCATTCTTCAATGCACTGGCGTAACCCTTCTCGACGCCCGGCACCTTGCCGATAAGGCGCTCATCCTTGTGAAGGTTCGCGTTCGTTTGCTGGCTGGCAAGCGCGACCTCCATCCGGTTTGAATTCCGGTCGCGGAAGAGCGGCATCAGCGCCTTTTGCATCGCGAGCACGTTGCCCGTGTCGACGCCGTGCGCGCGCAGCGCCGGAAGGAGAACCTTCTCCGACCACGCAAGCGGATCGCTCATGGCGAGGTCCGTGCCCTTGATCGCGCCGGGGCGCCAGCCGACCGGGCCGACCTTATTGTAAACGACTTGCTTCGGGTCGAGGAGCCCGAGCTTCATCCACGCTTCGGTGGAAATCTTGTTCTTCGCCTTGCCGAGGATGGTGCCCATCCACGTACTGATTTGCGTACCGGCGATTTCGCCGCCCTGCTCTTGGATCAGCGTCGGCGCGATCCGCCACATGAAGCGGTCGGAAAGACCCTGCACGAAGGGCGACGCCTTCTTCGTGAAGTTGAAGAGCTCTTCGGCCGTGACCTTGCCGCCCGAGGCAATGCTCGCCTGCGCGAATTGCGACGCCTCGCCGCGGAAGCGCATGCTATCGAAGCCCGGATGGGCCTTCGTGCCCATGCCGCGCATTTCCAGCGCCTTGATGAGGCTATAGCTCGAGTCCTTGTCGAGCCCGTGGCCGTCGCCGAGCGCGTTGTTGAACATGGCGCTCATCTTCTGGACGAACGACATGTTTTCGGTCGCGTGCGCCACGCTACCGAAGGCCATCACGGTGTGGTTGAACGCAGCCAAATTTTCCGTCCAAGTCGAAGTCGGGACCTCGAACGCCGTCTTATGGGCCTGGCGGATCGCCTCGCCCATCTCGACCGCCGTCCGGCCCATGTTCTTCATCATCGAAATTTGGTGCTGATATTCCGCACCCGCGCCGATCGAGCCCTTGAGGCTCATCGCCAGGCCGCCGGCCGCGGCGAAAGCGGCGATCGGGGAAATCGCCTTGCCCATCTCGCGCCAGGCAGCCTTCGTCTCGGCGGCCTGGACCTTGATCCGGCGAGCCATGACGCCGAAGCGCCGCTCGACGCCCTCGGCCGTCGAGTTGAGGGACGGCAAGAGCTTCGCGCCGATGTTGACGGCGACGGAAAGACCGCGGCCCATGGCTACACTCTCGCGGTCTGATAGGTGAGGGTGGCCGACGAGGAGTCATTGTCGGCCACCCTCTCGGCAGCCCGCGCCTTTCCATTGCCGTCCGAGGGAGCGAAAAAACTCGGATAGCTAAGGATAGCGGCGACAGGGCCGGCGATTTCAGAGGATTGTGTCATCGGGCAACGGCCCGAAGCGCCATCTGTCCGGAATTCCACACCGCGATTTCGCGTTCGAACGCGGTCGCGATCTTGGCAATGTCGTCGCGGTGCAATTGCGCAGCTTGATTGAGAGTCAGCCCCGTCGAACGCGCGAGGTTCCAGAGGGCGACCTGCACGCCGGGAGGCGCGGCGTCCCATTCAAACTCGGCCGGGACGCGTACCGTCACCGACGCCGTCGGACCGATGGGTTGGGAGAGGGCAATTACGGTCACGACGCGGCCGCCGTTACGCGCCGGCTCGTCGGAAGCCACGCGACGACTGATGCCACCATGCTATCCAGGCTGTCAGCGGCCACCACCTCCGGATCCGATGCCGCGCGGCGGTTCGCGGGCAGGAAGGCCGCGACGCCGGCCGCAACTTCATGTGCGGTCGGCTTCGCGGGGGAGGGCGCACGCGTTTCTTTGGGGACCGCCGCGGCCGCCGGAGCGACGGTGACGGCGGGTGCCGGGGATGCGGGGGCAACAACGTCGACGGGCGTCTCCGCTGCCGCGCGAAGCTCGCTGGCCTCGCGCCGGAGCGCGGCGGCCTCGGCGAGAAGAGGGCGAGCCTCAAACGCGGCGACAAGAGAATAGCGATGATCGAGCGTCCCGGAGAGCCATGCGGCTTTGGTCGCGGCTGCTGTCAGTTTTCCGGCTTCGGCGTCGAGCGCGGTCGCCTCGCTTTCGAGCCGGTTCGCTTCAACGATACTCATGCGGCGATGTCCATTTTCGGGGTTTGAAACTTCCGTCGGGCGTGCGGGGGAAATTCAGCCGCGGCGCGGATCGCCGCACCGAACGCCTGTTCATCGCTGAAAAAATGCTCCCCGAATTGGTCGAGAGCTTCCCGCACCTGATCGGGAACGTCGTTCAAATTGGGCACCGGCACGAGCGCCCACCCGAGCGCACCAAGAGCCGCAGAGATAGAAGCAAGTCCCGGCGCGTTGTCTCGTCTCCACGCCTTGACCGTGGAGGTGAGGACGCCCGATGCCATCTCAAGATCAAAATACGTGACACGCTGGCGGCTCATCTCGGCGAACACGAGCTTGGCGAGCGGGTTGGCTCGCGTCGGGATCGTGATGCGCGAGGGTGTGGACTGCTTCCTCACCCTTCCCTTGCGGCCGGGACCAGAAATCCACGAGGTGTTTTGGCTTTCCATGAAAAAATCATGGTCGGTCGGGTGGCGCTTGGCAGGGTCGGTTTGGTGGCTATTGCCGGAAAACAAATTGGGGCCGGTCGCTTGCGCCTTGCGGCATCGGAGACCAAGCTCCGTCGATGGCAATGTTAAATGAAGCGTGCCCGATCTGGGGCGAGGTCGCGGCCGTGCAAGACGGAATGTCGCTTGGATGGTCTGTATCCGGACACCGGACCGATGGCGCTTATCGGATAGCGAGTTCCGTGATCGAGGAAACCCGGTCCTTACCGGTGACGGATAAGGCCAAGCTGACAACATGGATCGTTGACCAACATCGCGCGGGAACGCTGGAGCCGATGATCAACAGCGAAGTACTTGAGCATGTCGCCGGCCGGCGAAGCCTTACCTACCGTGAGCGCGTCGATAGGTACTTCTTGATGCTTCGAGCGCATGATCGAGGGCTTGGAAGAAGCATTCGCCTGTTTGGCAATCAAGATGCGACTACCGCGAAGTGGAAAGGAATTGCTTCGGCGTGGCTAGAGGTTGGCGAGGCCGGCGAACTTAGTGCCCTGGTTCAAGCACTGAAGGATGCTGACCTACTTAGAGACGACCAGAGTGACTCCCTGACACTCTCTGCCAAGGGGCTAGAACGTTTAGACACGCTCGAATTTGCGGGCGCCGATTCTTCCCAAGGTTTCGTGGCAATGTGGTTTTCGCCCACGATGGACGCTGCATATCGGGATGGATTTGAGACAGCCATAGTCGACAACGGCTATCGTGCGCTGCGGATCGACCAAAAAGAGCACATCAACAAAATTGATGATGAAATTATCGCGGAAATCCGACGGTCAAGGTTTGTCGTCGCGGATTTTACATGCGAGTTGGTTGAACAGGGCGACCAATCATCCGCGATCCCACGCGGAGGAGTGTATTTTGAAGCAGGTTTCGCTCAAGGTTTGGGCATCCCGGTTATTTGGACCGTGCGCGAGGACTGCATCGAGCACGTCCATTTTGACACCAGGCAATATGCTCACATTGTTTGGAGCGACCCGGCGGACTTGCGCGCGAAGTTACGAAATAGAATTGGCGCCGTAATCGGCGCGCGCGGTGCCGCTTAGACACGAGCCGCTGCCTCTCACCAACCTTGCACTCACTCTACTCACTCCTCCGGTGGTAAAGTGCTGTATTTTCAGGATTTTTTTCAATTTTTTTCGGAGCAGTAGTAACTAGTCACTTTTCGCGGTTTTAGCCTAGCGGACCAACGCGCTATTGCACGAACCCACGGCGCCGGCGCCTCAGGAGGACCCGCGGTTTTTTGAGCGGGCCTCGGTCAGCGGCTTAACTCCGCTTTGAGGAGAAAATCATCTCGACACCGGCCAGCCCGCTCGACATCATGATCGACGGGGAATGGCCGGGAGGGGGCGATGGGATTATTCGCGGTTTTGACTTACATCGGCGCGGCGATTGCCGCGCTGCTCCTAGCCGCCACGATATTCGCGACTATGAGTGCGCCCCAGCAGGCCGCAATGGCGGCAATCGCGCTTTGTTTCGTCGTTATCCCGTATTGCGTTTTTAGTACGATCGCGCGCTCGCGCTCGGTAGGCGGCTCGGAATGAGCGTCGTTACTTGCCCAAAGTGCGATCACGGCACCGAGCGCGGGGGCTTCCCTGGCTGGACGATCGTAGTCTCGATTATCTTCTTTCCGATCGGCCTGCTTTCCCTTCTCGCCGGCCGCAAGCCAAGCATCTGCCGGCATTGCGGCAATGCCTTCGTCGCATAGGATCGGATCATTGGATCGGCTCAAGCTCCTAGTCGTCTCGACTGCAGTTGCAGGCGCCGTCGCCCTCGCGGGCTGTTCGAAAGCGCCGCCGACGCCTGAGCAAGAATGCTCCGCACAATCGACGTATGATCAAATCGTCGCCATGCTAGCCAAGCAGATTGCTGAGGCCCGCGACGACAATGCGGATGCCGACACCATCACGGCATCGTCGGTTCATGCCCTCAAAAGCGTAATTAGCTTTCAGCTTCCGACCCTCGCCGATGCGAACGCCTCGACCCACAAAGTTAGCTGTGACGCGATTATGCGGCTGGCTACCAATGGCCAGCCAATATTCTTTCCGCGCACGCTCGAAACAAACGAGGTGGCGCCGGATCACGTCGACATCAAGGTGAGCTATTCGCTCCAACCCGCTGCTGATGATGGGCAAACAATCCTGCAATTGGATCAGGCCGGCAACCTGGCGTCGGCCGCGCTATCCGCATCGTTGAATGCAGTCCGGCGGGTTCATAGCGTGTCGGCGGCGCCCGCTCCCGCGATGCCGGCGAACGACTTCCAATCATCGCCGCCGGCAGATAATGCCAACGCGCCATTATCGAACGCTACCGACGCCGCGAACATAGCGCCTGACGCTGGATCGGTGGAGGGTGCCAAAGCCTTCGTTACCGAGTATTTCCGCCGATCAAGTGGCTCGGCTGACGAGGCACTTGCCTGGCTGTCGCAACACTACGCCGACAACGTGAATTTCTTCGGCACACAGATGCAGCGCGACGCCATCCTCAAACAGAAGGCGGACTATCTGCGTCGCTGGCCGGACAGAGAATATGTCATCGATCCGGACAGCGTCGCGGTGCGGTGTGACGGGAATCAATCGTGCCGCGTAACCGGCATCATCGACTGGTCGACCTCGAGTCCGGAGCGCAAAGCGAGGGCGAGCGGAAAAGCGGGTTTCGAAATTGACACCATCCGGCGCGGTAGCGAGCCGGTCATTGTTGCCGAATTTAGCAAGGTGATCGCGCGGAATCGATGAGCGCGGCTGACCGGTCTTAGCGCAGGGTCGGCTTGCGTGGTGGCTTTTTGCCCGGTGGCGTCACCACCCATTTCCCATCGATGAAGGTGCGCGTCACCGCGCGCGACGTGTCGCCGTTCGCGTAGGCGATGGCATCCTCAAGGCCAGCCATGATCTTGTCGAATGCTTTGGTCATAGCTCCACCATACGCGGTTCGAATAAATAATCGAGTGAGCTTCAATGCAAACGCGAAGGGCAGCCACGACGGACTGAGCGGCGCGAACACCAAAACGAACATTGTTCGAACAGCGTTCAGCCGAATGTTCGGACCGAACGAACCGAACACACCCCTTTAGGGGTGTTCGGTGTTCTGGATCGTGTTCGCGCTGGGCGCCAAGGTTGAGGCAGCTGATCGATCTCCCCGCTTGGCAGCCCGGGAACCGATGGTAGGGTTGCTCCGGGGAGAGGTCGATGATCGAAATAGATTTTGGGGACAAGGGCGGCGGTCGTCGAACTTTTAAAACGATCGGCGATGTCCAGGAATACGTCCAAGAGCAATTGGCCGCTTGGACGGAAGACGCGGTCTTTGACGCAATGGCCAAGAATAACCGGCCGCCCCCGGGCGGTGACCTGCGGGCCTTCATCGACCGTTGGTCAGGGCTTCGGAATCAGATCGTTTCCCTACAGGGACAAATGGGCTCGAACGAAGGGCAGATTGTAACGTCCTTTCAGCAATCCGTCCGAACCTCACAAGCAGTCGCACGGTCGAGCCTGGAAGGCGCCGCAATATCGGAAATCGCCGCTCAAAGCGGGGCCATGGCCTGCTATGGGGCGATACGCTTCATATCGGGTCAACCCGACGAACGGTTACTCGATAACATGCCCAAGGCGCAGTTCATTGGCGCGCTCGATATGTGGGCCAGAATAAACCGGCTCGACTCTCAGGCGGCGGCCAAGGCGCGGGATAGCGCTCGGAAGCTTCTGGCCGAAGTGCAGGAACGTGAAACGGCTCATCGAGCAGAACTCCAACGGATTGAGGAAGGGCTGAGGCAGCAGATCGCTGGATTCCAGGCCGCCCTCGAACAAGCTGGCTCAGAATTTGCGCAATTTAAGGGTCAGGCTAGCTCCGAAATCGCTGACGACCGCGTTCGTTGGCAGGGCGAATGGGAGGACAAACTAAAGCTCTACACCGAGCAGCTAAAACTGCGGGCCGCCGTCAGCCAATGGGGGGAGCGGGCGGAAGCACATGAGCAAGCGTTTCGGTCCCAGCGCTTGTGGTCGATCGGTATCGGGACGCTCGGTCTCGTCGGCGCGGTGTTGTGGGGATGGGGCGCCCTGGCATTCGCAAAGTGGCTCTTTTCGGGTGCCCTAGGTACCGGCGCTCATTCGGTGCCCACCGGCGTGCTTCGCCCCACGTGGTCGCACGAGCTCGTTTTCGCGGCGTCTGCTTCGGTCCTTTATCTCACGCTCTTCCTTTGGAGTATGCGAATACTCGTTCGGATGATGATGTCGGAACACCATCTCGGCATCGACGCGCGGTCTCGGGAAAGCATGGCGCATACCTATCTAGCGCTGCTCGAAGACGGCGGCGCCGCGACGGAGGCCGATCGGGCAATCGTGCTTGCCGCGCTGTTCCGTCCCGTCACGGACGGACTCGTGAAGGATGACGCGTTGCCTATGATATCACCGGCAACGATCCTTTCCGGGAAGCTGGCAGGCGCCTAACATTGGGCAGCGCGTCGGAAAGGGCCGGCATCACTTCCCGGAACGACCAGCGATGGGTCTGAATCAGGTTTCCGCCCCGTTCTGGTCGATCCACAGAAACTGTTCGTGTTCGTCCGACTCCACGCGCTTAGATTCCAGTGCACGTTCAAGCGCCCGTTTCCAAGCCATCCGGCGGGCATCAGGCTTTCCGTCGGGCTTCGCTTCGCGAAGTTTGGCGTCAAACCGCATGCGAACTTCCCCGGTCGTCGCGCGGCCGTCGCGTTCCTGCATAGCCGCAACCACGCAGCCGAGAAATTCACGATCGGCTGGCGACAGGCCCTCGCTGTCCACGTTAGGAAGGTCAGCCGGGAGGACGACACATGTCGTTACCGGATCGCCGTCGCTGTCCATTCCGGTTTCAACGATGTTGAGCCGATAGGCGAACTCACGGCCGGCTTCGCCATCACGCATCTTTGTCACGACCGCCCGCCGCGTCGCGGTCGAGGGCTTCGCCTTGGCGCCCTCGTGGCCGGGAACACGGATGGCGATAATCGCATCGGCCGCGGCGGGCAGAGCGTTTGATCCGCGTACGCCGCGGTCAGTATCCTTGCCGGGGTGGCTAACGATAAGTGCCAGAAAATCTCCGCGCTCGGCCTGGGCGATCAGCGGCTTCAATGCATGTCCTGTGTCGGCTGCGCTATTTTCCTCACCACCCCCAAGGGCGGCATGCCAGGTGTCGATGATAACGAGCGCGAGCCGATGGCCGTCGGCCGCGAATTCTGCCTGGGCGCGCTCGATGGTGCGCACGAGGGGCAACGCATCGCCCTCCCGGGAAAGGTCCGGAGCTTCCGTGACAATACGGAGCGGCGCGCGCTTGAGCGCCGGCGTCCCGGTTGGACGGGTGAGGTTCGCGGCGGCGACTGCGCCTGCGAGTTCGCGATCGGCCGCCTTGAATCGGCGCATGACACTTTTCCCGCCCTCGGCCGCAATGTAGAGGACCGCGCCGCGGTCGACCTTGGCCCCGAACAGCGGCAAGCCCCATGCGACCGAAAGTGCCGCATGGATCGCGGCGAAACTTTTTCCGGCACCGGATTCCCCGAAGAGCAACCCGATACCCGCGCGAGGCAAAAGGCCCTTCGCGAGCCACGCGGGCGGAGGAGCGTCCTCGGATGGATCGAAGTCGATGAACGCGAGCTCGCCGGCGGACCCGGCGGCCTTCGACGGTCGATCGATGCCGAGAATGGCCCGGGTCAAACTCTGCTCGATGGGAAGGGCCGCAGGGTCGCGATAGTGCTTCTCGCGCAACTCGCTGATGAAGCCGCGCACCGCTTTGTCGAGGTCGGGCGCCAGTTCATCGGCCACTGCCGACATTGGCTGGCAAGGCTCGACCGCTTCGCCGTCGAGCGCCGCGAGGCGAAGAATTGATTCCAGATTACCCACGATCGCAACTTTCAAAATTCATTTGGCGGGGCGCCGCGAGGGCGAGAAATTCGGCATCGTCGCCGTCGGCATGAGCGCGTCGAGCCTCCCGGATTGACCACCAGGGTTCTTCATCAGCCATTCCGAGCGCTCGGGCGATTTCTTCATCGCTCGCAAACGTGCAGCATTTCCAAGCCGTGACGTAGGCTGCGCCATAACCAGGCCCGTGAATGCCAATCGCTTCGGCCGCAATTCGCACGAGCGCGGCGTCCGCTCCCGCCTGATAGGCATCCCGTGCGACCGTGGCGGCCACGATCCACGCGCGCCGCTCGGACGCTTTCACGCCGGAAAGCAGGCCCTTGCCCCAAAGTGCTCGCTCGATCGCCTCAAAGGCGTCGTATGCCGTTGCGCCAAGCGCGCCGAGCTTGTGTGCAAACTTAATAACGCGCCGCAAACGCCCCGGGCCGGGGACATTGAAAGCGACGTGTGATGTCCAGTTGAGTGCGATATTCAGGTGCACGGAAGATGTCCCTTGGGAAAATTGGCGCGAAGCCGTTCGAAGCGGTGACGGTCATGTGCATTTTCCTTTTGCCGGTTGGCGCCGGCGGTGAGTGATCAGGTGGCTAAGGGTGGGCGGCGGCAGTCTAGACGACTGCCGCCGTTTCCATTTCGAGGCCCGGTCGGGCGGTGACGGCGCCGTGCAGCACTTCAAGCGCTGCCGGATTGGAATTGAGGTCGAAGGCAGCCGCCGACGGAACCGGCCATCCCCAGCGACGGCCGTCACGATGGACGAGTACGGCCCATCCGCGCGGCTCACCCGACATCGCCGGGCGAAACCGAAGTTCCCGGCGACGATCGAGGAAAAACTCGCGATCGGACTCGGGCGCCGGAACGGCGATCATCGCGGCCACAGGCGGTCACCCTGCAACGTTACAAGCGAGACCGTCTCAGTGAGGCGCGCCGGCATGTGGGCAGGAATGGACTGCTCCGGCCGAACCGTCACATTTTCAGTGACGAGGCGGTACGCACCCGCGTTGGAGCCCGTGGGAACGAGATCGCCGGTGTCGGTGGTCGAGAAGAATGTCGGGGCCTCGCCGTTGGGGCTCCGCCAAACCTGGCGTTCTTCAACGATCGCAGGTTCGACCCGGGCCGGACGCTGGCGGACCTGAGTTTCCGCGTCGAGAATAAACGGCCGCGATCCGCGTCGCGCATTCACCGCGGCCGTCCGCTCACCGCTTGCCTTGATTTCTGCGAGCTTGGCCGCAAGCTTCAATGCGAGCGCATCCGCTTCCCGGACAAGTTTAGTGTCGGCGGCTGCTTGTTTCTGTTCCTGGCGGTGGGCCGCGTCGGCATCCCGTTCTGCGGCGTCCGCCAAGGCCTTCTCCGCCGCGCCCTCAGCAAATGCGAGCGCTTCTTCGGACGCGCCGACGCGCATCACGAGGTCGGTGCGAAGCCTGTTCCAATTGAAGATTGCATCGGCATCATCGCCAGCCGGCCGCACATTGTCGTGTTGGACGAGGAGCGCGCGGGCGCGTGTGACGGCCGCCTGATTTCGGGCGACCGCGGCGATGGCCTTATCGGCGTATGAGCTGACCCCGATCACAAGGTCGCGCCCGCGATAGAGCGCGCCGCGGCTACTGCGGCGGGCGAATAAATGGACTGGCGGCCCCTGCGCTCAGGCGCAGGGATCAGCCCGGCGCGCTGCCAATTCCAGAGGGTGGCTCGTGAAACCGCGAGCTCTGCGGCGAGTTGTTTAGTGTTGTGCATTGGTCAAACCCTTGCCGTGATTGCGGCTCGGACTTTCGGCTTTGACTAATCACGACACACGGCCGTTCGGATGGCATCGGACCCGTAACGATCTTTAGGGGCTCGCGACGCGATTTCTGAGGATCGACCGCACAAGCCCGCTCCCGACCGCTATCGCTCGTGCCTCAAATGGGCATGAGAGTGGGCTTAAATCAGCGAGAAATATTTTTATACAATGATTTCAATAGGTAATGGCGGACAGGGTGGGATTCGAACCCACGGTACGGTTCCCCGCACGGCGGTTTTCAAGACCGCTGCCTTAAACCACTCGGCCACCTGTCCTCGGCGGCGCTTATTGGGGGCGGGAACTCTTGCGCGCAAGCGTTGCGATGGCGCGACAAGCGGGATTCCTTCGGCGCGCCGACTATGGCAGGGCGAAAGGATGATCCGGTCGCTCCGCCTTGCCATCCTGCCGCTTGCCTGCCTCTGTGCCGTTCCCGCCGCCGCGCAGAACGCCCCTGGCGGCGAAACCGCGGCCGCAGCGCAGGACACGCCGCCGGCCGAGCAGCCAACCGCTACCGCCGCCGACGGCAACACCGCGCCGGCAAATGTCCTTTCGGCCGCCGACGCGGCTTTCACCGCCTTCGTCCAGGGTCTGCGCTCGCGTGCGATCGCGGAAGGGGTCAAGCCCGAGACGTTCGATCGCGAGACTGCGGGCCTGACCTTCAATCCGCGCGTGATCCACTTCGACCGGTCCCAACCGGGCGGAGCAGTGACAGCGGGGGCTCCGGGGGTGATGAGCTTCGCCCCTTATCGGCAGAGCCATGTCGACCGACCCCATATCGAGAAGGGCCAGACGCGCTATCAGATGCTGAGCACGCTGCTTGCCGGAAACCAGGCGAAGACGGGTGTGCCGGGCAATGTCGCGCTCGCCATCTTCGGGCTGGAGACGGGCTATGGCAGCTATACCGGCAATTTCGACCTGATCCGTTCCTTCGCCTCGCTGGCCTATGACGGGCGGCGGCGCGAATTGTTCGTGGCCGAACTGATCGCGACGCTGAAGCTGATCGACCAGGGCTTCACACGCGCCCAGATGAAGGGAAGCTGGGCCGGCGCCACCGGCTATCCGCAGTTCCTGCCAAGCACCTATCTGCGGATCGGCACCGACGGCGATGGCGACGGCAAGGCCGATATCTGGACCAACGATGCCGACACGCTCGCCTCGATCTCGGCCTATCTCCAGGAAGCGGGGTGGAAGCCGAATACGCCCTGGGGCGTGGCGGTGACCTTACCCGGCGATTTCGATCGCGCCGCGGTAAAATCCAGCCTGGCGTCGCCGCGCTGCCCGCGGGTCCATGCCCGTCTCAGCCGCTGGCTGACCGTCGGCGAATGGAAGGCGAAGGGCGTGATCGTCGCGGGCTATCCCGCACCACCGGACAATGAGCTGACCCAGCTGATCGAGCCGGATGGGCCGGGGATGACGGCCTATCTGCTGACCAGCAATTACCGCGCGATCCTCGACTATAATTGCTCCAACTTCTACGCGATGTCGGTCGGCGTGCTGGCGGACGCGATCGTCCGGTAAAACCGGATTGCGGCTTGGCGTTCGCTGCCGCGCAAGGCTATCAAAGCACCACACCCAAACAGGATGACCTGTCGATCATGATGCGTTTCCGCTCCGCCGTTTTCCTTCTTGCCGCAACCGCGCTTGTGGCGCTTCCGGGCGAGGCCGCCGCGCCGCCGTTCGACACGCCTGCGACCGTGGCCTTCATGAAGGATCTGTCCTCGGGCGCGATCCTTTTCCAGAAGAATCCCGACCAGCGGATCCCGCCCGCGTCGCTTGCCAAGATGATGACGGTCTATGTCGCGTTCGACATGATCAAGAAGGGGCAATTGCACCTCAACGACATGGCGACCGTGAACCCCGAAACGTGGAAGAAGTGGCACGGGCCCGCAGCGGGATCGACCATGTTCCTGTCGCCGGGCGAGCAGGTCTCGGTCGCGAACCTGTTGCTCGGCATCATCACGCTTTCTGGCAATGACGCCTGCGTCGTGCTGGCCGAGCATATTGCGGGCACCGAGGCAGCCTTCACCGCGATCGAGAATCAGAAGGCCAAGGAAATCGGCCTCACCAACAGCCATTTCGGCACCTCGAACGGCTGGCCCGACGGCGGCGTGACCTACGTCACCGCGCGTGATCTGGCCACACTGGCGACCGCGACGATCCAGAACTTCCCGGATCTCTACAAGCAATTCTACAGCCGCCCGAATTTCACCTGGGGCAAGACGATGGGCTCCGGCACCGACATCACCCAGGCCAATCGCGATCCCTTGCTGGGCCGGGTTCCCGGCGCGGATGGGCTCAAGACCGGCCATACGGACGAATCGGGCTACAGCTTCACCGGCTCGGCCGAGCAGAATGGCCGCCGTCTGGTGATGGTCCTGTCGGGGCTGACCTCGTTCAACCAGCGTATCACCGAATCGGTCAACTTCATGAACTGGGGCATGCACGCCTGGCAGTCCAAGCCGCTGTTCCAGCAGGGCGCGCAGGTCGGAACCGCGCGGGTCCAGCAGGGCGATGCGCGCGAAGTGGGTCTGGTCGCGCCGCGCAACCTGGCGGTGACCCAGCCGACCGGCCTGGGCGGGAACATCAAGATGTCCGTAGCCTATGACGGACCGATCAAGGCGCCGATCAAGAAAGGCGACCATGTCGCCGACCTGATCGTGCGCACGCAGGATGGGCCGCCGCAGGTGATGCCGCTGGTCGCTGCGAGCGACGTGGGTGCCGCGGGCTTCTTCGGCCATATCAAGAACGGCCTGCACCATTTGTTCGGCGGATGACGCAGACGACGCGCGGGCGCTTCATCAGCCTTGAGGGCGGGGAAGGGGTCGGCAAGTCGACCCAATCCCGCGCGCTGGCGGCCGCATTGCGTGCCCGTGGCATCGCGGTGGTCGAAACGCGCGAGCCCGGCGGCAGCACGGGCGCCGAGGCGATCCGCAAACTGCTGCTCGAAGGCGGCGCGGACCGCTGGGGCGCGCGCGCCGAGGCCTTGCTGTTCGCGGCGGCGCGCGCGGACCATGTCGACAAGACCATCTTGCCCGCGCTCGAAGCGGGCAAATGGGTGATCTGCGACCGCTTCCTCGATAGCTCGATCGCCTATCAGGGTGGCGCCGACGGGCTTGGCGCGGAGGCGATCCGCGCGCTGCATGCAGTTGGCAGCGCGGGATTGTTGCCGGATCGCACGCTGCTGCTGACCTTGCCCGAGGAAACCGCGATGGCACGCGAAGCAGCGCGCGATGCCGGCCGCCCCGACCGCTTCGGTGCGCGCGATCCCGAATATCATCGCCGTGTGACCGGCACCTTCCGGGCGCTGGCGGAGGCAGAGCCCGCGCGCTGGCGTATCGTCGAGGCCAAGGGCGCTCCCGAGGAGGTGACCGCGGCTTTGCTCGGGGCTCTGGAGGATTTGTTGTGACATTCGCCACAGCAATCCGTCACCCCGGCGGAGGCCGGGGTCCACTCCGCGGCGAGGCGCGCACCTCCCGGTGGATGCCGGAACAAGTCCGGCATAACGGTTGGATTAAACGATGATGCTCGGCCACGACGAGCAAACCGCGGCCTTCCTCGACGCGGCGCGATCGGGGCGGATGCATCACGCCTGGCTGCTGGCGGGCCCACAGGGGATCGGCAAGGCCGGCTTCGCGCAAGCCGCCGCACGCTGGCTGCTGGCGGATGCGGCCGGGCCGGCGGTGCCGAAAGATCGGCTCGTCGTGCCCGACGGTCATCCGATCGCGGCTTTACTGGGGGCGGGATCGCATCCGGATTTCAAGCTCTTGCAGCGTCTTCCAAAGGCAAGCTCGGAAGAATTGGCGCGATCGATCACCGTCGATCAGGTGCGCGGATTGCAGCCCTTGTTCGCGACCACGCCGAGCCTGTCGCCGCGCCGGGTGGTGCTGATCGACGCGATCGACGATCTTGAGCGCAGCGCTGCCAACGCCCTGCTCAAGAATCTGGAAGAGCCGCCTGCCGGCACGATCTTCCTGCTGGTCAGCCACGCGCCCGGACGACTGCTGCCGACGATCCGTTCGCGTTGCAGGCTGCTGCGCTTTTCGGCGTTGGATGATGATGTGGTGCGTGTCGCGCTGCGCCGGATATTGCGGGAGGCGGAAGACGCTGAAATCGATGCGCTGGTTGCCGTGGCCGATGGCGCGCCGGGCAACGCGTTGCGTTTTGCGGGCCTCGATATCGCCGGGCTCGATGCGGCGATCGAGAAGCTCGCGGTTCACGGCGACACCAGCAACGCGCTCCGCACCGCGCTCGGCCGCACGCTCGGCCTCAAGAATGCCCAGGAACGCTACGAAGCCTTCCTCGAACGCGCGCCGTCGCGCATCGCGGCGGAAGCAAAGCGGGGAAGGGGCGATATGGGCGAAACGGTCGCATTGTGGCGTCAGGCGCGCGACATTGCGGATCGCGCGGTGCGGCAGTCGATGGACCCCCAATTGACCGTGGTGGAAATAGCCGGGTTGGTCGCGAAGCTTGCCCCTGTGGAGCGGGCCGCTAAAGGCTGAGCCATCATGGCCGAGCCTTTCTACATCACCACCGCAATTTCCTACCCCAATGGGCGGCCGCATATCGGCCATGCTTATGAGGCGATCGCAGCCGACGCGATCGCGCGCTTCCGCCGGATGCAGGGCCGCGACGTCTTCTTCATGACCGGGACGGACGAACACGGCCTGAAAATGGCGCAGACCGCGGCCAAGCGCGGCGTGACGGCGAAGCAGTTGGCCGATGAAATGTCGTCTTATTTCCGTGAGATGGATGAGGCTCTCAACATCTCGTTCGACCGATTCATCCGCACCACCGAGCCCGATCATTATGCAGCGAGCCAGGCGATCTGGCGGGCGATGCAGGCCAATGGCGACATCTATCTCGGCCGGTATGAGGGCTGGTATTCGGTCCGCGACGAGGCCTTCTACGGCGAGGATGAACTGACCGAAAGGGAAGGAGGCGAGAAGCTTTCGCCTCAGGGCACGCCCGTCGAATGGACGGTGGAGGAAAGCTGGTTCTTCAGGCTTTCGGCTTATGCGGACAGGCTGATCGCGCATTATGAGGCGAATCCCGACTTCATCCGCCCCGAAAGCCGCCGCAACGAAGTGATGAGCTTCGTGAAGGGCGGCCTGGCCGACCTTTCGATCTCGCGCACCAGCTTCGACTGGGGCGTGCCCGTGCCGGATGCGCCGGGCCATGTGATGTATGTGTGGGTCGATGCGCTCACCAATTACCTGACCGGCGCGGGCTATCCGGGATCTGGCGGCGACGGTTTCGGGCGCTGGCCAGCCGACCTGCACATCATCGGCAAGGACATCGTCCGCTTCCATGCGGTCTACTGGCCCGCTTTCCTGATGTCGGCCGGCCTGGATCTGCCGAAGCAGGTGTTCGGCCATGGCTTCCTGCTCAACCGCGGCGAGAAGATGTCCAAGTCGGTCGGCAATGTCGTCGACCCGCTCGAAATGGCCAAGCTCTACGGCGTCGATCAGTTGCGCTATTTCCTGCTGCGCGAGGTCAGCTTCGGCCAGGACGGCAGCTATAGCCACGAAGCGATCGTCACGCGCTGTAATGCCGATCTTGCCAACGGCCTCGGCAATCTCGCCCAGCGTTGCCTTTCGATCATTGCCAAGAATACAGACGGCAAAGTGCCCGAACCGGGTCCTGCGCATGACCAGCTCGGCCTGGGTGCGCTGCTGGAGCGGGTCGAGGGCGCGTTCGCCGATCTGGCGCTTAACCGCGCGCTGGAGATTATCTGGGACGGCGTTGCGCTCGCCAATCGCTATTTCGCTGATATGGCGCCCTGGTCGCTTCGCAAGGAGGATCCGGCGATGGCGGACGGCGTGCTTTACTGGACCGCCGAAGCGGTGCGCCAGCTCGCCATCCTCGCACGTTGGGCGATCCCCGAAAGCGCCGATAAGTTGCTGGATTTGCTGGCACAGGATGCGGGCGCGCGCGATTTCGCCGCGATCGGCATCCCGCTCAAGCCCGGCACGCAGCTTCCCGCCCCGCAGGGCGTTTTCCCGCGCTGGGTAGAGCCCGCCGCCTGATGCTGATCGATAGCCATTGCCACCTCAATTATAAGGGGCTGGTCGAGGACCAGGCGGCGGTGATCGAGCGTGCGCGGGCGCGCGGCGTGACGGGTATGTTGTGCATCTCGACGTGCGAGCGCGAATGGGACGAGGTGATCGCGATCGCCGAGCGCGAGCCCGATATTTGGGCCTCGGTCGGTATCCATCCGCACGAGGCGGACGAGCATCCGGACGTTGACGCGGCCAAGCTGATCGCGGCCGCACGTCATCCCAGAGTGATCGGCATCGGCGAGACCGGTCTCGATTATTATTACGATCATTCCGACCGCGAGCAGCAGAAGAAGAGCTTCCGCGCGCACATCGCCGCCGCGCGCGAGACCGGGCTGCCGATGATCGTGCATACGCGCGATGCCGAGGAAGACACCGCCGCGATCATCGAGGAAGAAATGGGGAAGGGGGCCTACCCCGCTTTGATCCACTGTTTCACCGCGAGCGCGGGCTTTGCGCAGAAGATGCTCGATCTCGGCCTCTATATCTCGGTGGCGGGCATCGTGACCTTCAAGAATGCACGCGAGCTGCAGGAAACCGTGACGACATTGCCGGGGGACCGGATGCTGGTTGAAACCGACGCGCCGTTCCTTGCGCCGGTGCCGCATCGGGGCAAGCCGGGCGAGCCGGCCTTCGTGGCGGATACCGCCGCGTTCATCGCCAATCTGCGTGGCGAGCAGCCGCAAGAATTGATGGAACGGACCGCGCACAACTTCTTCAGATTGTTCACGAAAGCCAAAGCGTGAAACTGACGATCCTGGGATGTGGCACTTCGTCGGGCGTGCCGCGGATCGGGGGCGATTGGGGTGCATGCGATCCTGAAAACCCGCGCAATCGGCGCACGCGCGCTTCGGTGCTTATACAGAGCGATACTACCACGATCCTGGTCGATACCGGCCCGGACATGCGCGAGCAGCTGCTAATGGCAGGTGTTTCGGACCTGGACGCGGTGCTGTGGACCCACGAACATGCCGATCACACGCACGGCATCGACGATCTGCGCCAGATCTACCACCTCAAGCACGCGCCCGTGCCTGGCTATGCGCGGGAGCGCTGCCTGGAATCGGTGGAGCGGCGCTTCCGCTACGTTTTCCACGGGCGCGGCGGCTATCCGCCGACGGCATCGATCCAGCTGCTACCGGATAGAATCGTGATCGGCGATATCGAGGTCCGAACGGTGGATATGCCGCATGGCGGAATCACCTCGGCCGGATTTCGCTTCACACACGATGGAAGGTCCATCGGCTATGCGACGGATTTCCATGAGATCACGGGCGATATGGAAAGCCTGTTCGCGAATCTCGATTTGTGGGTGGTCGACGCGCTGCGCCGTGCGCCGCATCCGACGCACGCCAATCTTGCGACGACCCTGAGCGCGATCGAGTGGCTGAAGCCGGCGCGTGCGATCCTGACCCATATGGACCAGTCGATGGACTATGCGGCGCTTTCGGCCGAGCTGCCGGCGGGCGTAGAACCTGGCCATGACCGGCTGGAGATCGTGGTGCGATGACAAGCGACGACCATCTCAATGCCATCTTGCTGGTGCTGATGATGATATTGCCACTGTCGGCGCTGGTCGCGCGCCGCATTCCGCTCAAGAAAGCGGCGGGCATGGCCGCGATCTGGGGTGCGATCTTCCTGATCGGAATCCTGATCGTCGGGCTGACGCGCGACGGCGTGGCGTCGAGCTGGGAGCAGCTCAAGAACGTGATGGGCAATGATGAGCAGCGCGTCACCGGAGGCGCGGTCAGGTTACGGATGGGGTCGGACGGCCATTTCTGGGCCAATGTCATGGTCAATGGCGTGCCGGTGCATATGCTGGTCGACAGCGGCGCGACTGAGACGTCGCTCAGCCTCGCGACGGCCAAGGCGGCGGGACTGGATCTCAATCAGAATCCGTTCCCGGTTCAGGTGATGACCGCCAACGGTCAGGTCATGGCGCGCACGTCGAGCATCAATCGGCTGACGGTCGGACCCATCGTCGCGACCGATCTGCGGGCCTATGTCGCGGAGGAATTCGGCGCGACGGACGTGCTGGGGATGAACTTCCTGTCGCGGCTCAAATCCTGGCGGGTGGAGAATGGCTGGCTGATCCTGGAGCCTAAGCATCCATAGCGATTTTACATAATATATATTATCGAGATTGAAGCTAACCGTCCGAGAGGTGGTCGCCGAGGCATTTTGGCCTCTCCCCTCTTACTCTGGACGAAGCCCTACCGCAGATGACTTTCCGCTCGCGGAGTGGCGCTCTGGCTATCACCGCCGCCTTTCGGTGGAGCAAGTTGGCTTAGCAAGGTTCGCGCTGCGGGACGTTCGGGGCTGTCATAGGCGCCGACGGCAACCGGCAATATCACCGAGCGAGCGTCCGCGCCCTGCCCGGTCTGGACAAGCGCACGCGCGAGCTCGAGCCGCGTTTCAGGCGCGGCCGGCGCCTGGTCCAGCGCGGCCGAAAGCGCGAGCACGGCGTTCGCGGTCGGCACTTCGCCGCTTGTTGCGAAACTATCGTAGTAAGCCAGCAGCGGACCGATCGCATCATGATCGATCTGGTTGGCCTTGAGGATCAGATCGCGGCCGTCGGCCAGCATTGCGGTGCGTGCCGGCTGCGGAAGCGAGGCCGATTGCAGCACCTTCGCATTCGCTTTCCAGACGAGAACCCGGATATCGCCGGGCGCGATCGCCTCGGCGCGCTGCGCTGCCGAAAGGCATCCGGCCGCATTGCCGCTGCCGCATTCCGCTTCGGCCAGCAGCAATTGCGCCTCGAGTTCGCCCGGCCACCGTGCGGCGTCCCGGCGCAGGCCTGCCAGCCACCGAGACTGTTTGGCCAGTGCTTCGTCGCGCGCCTTACTCATCGCCTTGGCGGTTGCGGGTGTCGCGTCCGCGGTAGGCGCCGGCGGAATGGCGAGACGAGCGCCCAGCTCAAGTCGGCCTTTGACGAACGCAGCCTCGCTTTCGCGCAGCCGCCTTACGATCGGCTGTTCGATCTTCGATCCGTCATAGGCGACCTTCAGATAAGGCTTGCGCGCGGTGAAATAGGTCCGCAGCTCGCGCACCAATTGTGTCTGGTCGCCGAATATGGCGGCGGCGGTATCGGCATCCACGCCCCGCGCGCGGGCGGCGAGATATTGGTTCAGCTGCGGCCGCCGCGTGTCGGAAAAGAGCAGGAAATGCGTGAGCATCCAGGCGTGGATCGGCGTCCAGCGCGTCTCCGACGGCTTGCGGGTGAGATAGGCGTCGTTGAGCACGTCCTTTACCGGGAAAGCGCCGAATTCGCTCAGCACGCTCATCGCGCCCGCAGGCGAGCGGCCGAACTCGACGCCCTTCTCGCCATCGACCGCGAAGGACGCGAATATCTGGCCGAATCCATCGAGATACCAGCGCGGATAAGCCGCTGGGAAATAGGTCTGCAGGAAATGCTGGGCGTAGCCCGCGTAAAGCAGGCTTTCCGCCGAAACCTGGATCGCCTTTTCGCCGAACGTGAGCCCCGGCCCGTCCGTCCCCTGCAGTCCGCTGAGCGCCCCGATATTGCCGATGGCGCTTTCGAGCCCTTCTCTCGCTATGGGGTCGGAATTCCCCGCGGCCATCGATCCGAGCATGCTCGCGACGGTCTGCGCGTTGACCGGGCTATGCTCGATCACCACCCGCTGATCGACGCGTGTCGTCGCCATGTAGGCGCCGTCCCGCCGCGGGTCATAATAACGCCCGACCCGGAAAAGGTCGTTGAAGGGCCCCTGCTGCCATCGCACGTTGCGCAGGTCCATTGCCTCGAACTCGGCGACGTCCCCGATCAGGGTGATACGGATCTTGATATGATCGTCGTCGTCCGCCCCCTTGCCCATCAAGCCCGACAGCAGGAAATGGAGCCATTCGAGGTTACGCGCGAGCCGGGTGACTTCGGCCTGGCTGCCGTCGCTGAGCATGACGACATGGCTGGTCTCGGCCAACCGCCAATTGCTGAGCTTCGACCGCGTCCCGGTGACCACGACGTCCGAACCCACATCCTGACGGGCCTGCGCACCAGCGGCCGGCGGCATCAGCATCATCGCGCTTATCATCGCCGTGGCGGCCATCCGCGAACAGGTCTTCCTAGCCATGATTCCCTCTTGTACGTCCCTCGGCTGCCAGCCTTAGTCGCGATCGTTCCGTCAAGGCACAGCAAAAGAACATAGCCAAGCCCGTTTTGGCGCAATCGCCATCCCCCACCCCGTTTAAGCTCCTGAAGCGGGCCGGCGGCTGTCTTTGATTGCAAGGCGAACTGACCGATAATGCCGTCGTGGCAGAGAGCGAATTTCATTCCGCCTGGATGACCAGCGAGGGTGCGGTCGGACTCACCGGGGCTTCCACTGCCTTGTTTCCGTGGTGGAGCTTCACCAAGACGGTATTGGCAATCGCCGCGCTCCGTCTGGTGGAGGAAGGTTGTCTCAGCCTGGACGATCCCCGGCCCGGCAAACCCTTTACCTTGCGCCAATTGCTGACCCACCGCGCCGGAGTGCCCGATTATGGCGGCATCGATGCCTATAATCAGGCGGTTGCACGGCGTGAGGATGCCTGGAGCCGAGCCTTCTTGCTGGAAAAAGCCGGCGCCGATCAACTCCTCTTCGCGCCCGGCACGGGCTGGGCCTACAGCAATATCGGCTATCTCTTCGTCGGCGACGCGATCGCCGAGGCCAGCGGCCTACCCCTGGCGCAGGCGCTCCGCAGGTTCGTGCTGGACCCGCTCGACCTGGCCGGAACGCGGTTGGCAACCGAGCACGCGGACTTCCGCCAGATATTCTGGCCCTCTCTGGCTTCCTATGATCCGCGGTGGGTTTATCACGGTTGCCTGATCGGCCCCCCGATCGAGGCGGCTCGATTGCTGCACGCCCTCTTCCACGGAAGACTGCTTCCGCCGGAGCTCGTCGCTTCGATGTACGCACGTTTCACCCCGCTTGGCGATGCTCCGGCCGGCCGGCCGGGTACGGACATCGGTTATGGAATGGGGCTGATGCTCGGCAAGATGGGAGCGGCCGGACGTGTCTTCGGCCATTCAGGAGCAGGCCCCGGTAGCGTCAACGCGGTATGTCATTTTCCCGATCTAAGCCCGGCGCTGACGGTGGCGGTCTTCGCTGACGGCGAGGATCAGGGCGTCGTTGAGCGCGAGGTGCTGTCAATTGCATTCGACCATTTGACCTGACGAACGCTTGCTGCCAAAGGCGCGGCTCTCCCTGGGGAGTAGCCGCCCGCTTCAGCGGGGCTTTCGTCAACATACTCGGCTGATGCCGTGGCGAAGGCAGCGATTGCTTGGCGAGACCATGGATCGGCAGGCGTCCGGGCCGGGCGCGTGTGCCGGTTCATGCGCGTTCCCTGCCCGGCCCGGGGATATCCGATGCACAGTCTCTGGTTCCATTTCGCGCTTTTGATCGGGTCCGCGATCGCGATCTATCTATCGTGCGAATTGTTCGTGAACGGAGTCGAATGGGTTGGCCGCAAGCTCGCGGTCGGCCAGAAAGCGACCGGATCGATCCTGGCGGCGTTCGGCACGGCCCTGCCCGAAAGTGTGGTAACATTGGTGGCGGTGGCGTTCGGCGGGTCGGTCGCGGCCAAGCAGCTAGGCGTGGGCGCGGCGCTGGGCGGCCCCCTCGCCCTTTCCACCGTCGCCTATGCGACAGTCGGCATCGTGTTGCTGCTCGGCCGCCGCCAATTGCCGCGCACGCCCGAAATCTGCGCCGATTTCCGGATGCTGGCGCGTGACCAGGGCTGGTTCCTGGGCATTTTCGTGTTCAAGATCGGGCTCGGCCTGATCGCATTCGCCTGGAAGCCGTGGCTCGGCATCCTCTTCCTGGCGGCTTATGGCCTCTACATTCGCCAGGAAATGGCCGGCGGCGGCGATGAGGAAGAAGGCGAAAGCGAACCCCTCACCTTCGCACGCCATGCCGAAGTACCCGGTACCGCCATTGCGATCTTGCAGACGTCGCTTGCCCTTATCGTGATCTTCCTCGCCTCGCGCCTGTTCGTGGCGCAGCTGGGCGCGCTTGGCCCCGCGCTTGGCCTCGAGCCGCAATTGCTGGCCTTGTTGCTGAGCCCGATCGCGACCGAGCTGCCCGAGACGATGAACGCGATCATCTGGGTCCGGCAGGGCAAATACCGGCTCGCGCTCGCCAACATATCCGGCGCGATGATGATCCAGGCCACCATCCCCACCGCCTTCGGCCTGTTCTGGACGCCCTGGATATTGGGCGCCCCCCTCCTCCTTGCCGGCGGCATCACCGCGCTCGCCATTCTGGGGATGTTCCTGGCATTTCGCGCGGGCCTGGTGTCGCGCTGGCTGCTCGCGGCGATGGGTATGCTCTATCTGGTCTTCGCCGGGCTGCTGGTCGCGCTACACCTCGGCTGAGAGGCCGCGTCCCGACACGCAAGCTGAACCGTTCGTCGCTTGATGCCTTCTTCGCAATCGCACAATGCGTATTTCGCAAGGAACGTTTCCGTTCTGAAACATTTCTTAGGTATGGGTTGCTGCATTGCAGCGGGGTAATTCGGGGTTTCGGTCCATGTCTGCGTTGCTTGGCTTACTTGCCGCAATTTACGGCATCTCGCTCACCATCGCCGCGGGCGGTGGTCTGCTCGCCACCATCTCGCCGCGCTTTCGCCGTGAGGTGATGGGAGACGCGCCCAACGTCTGATGCGCGCGGTCCTTCGTCGGACCTGCCATCGCGATATTGGAAAAACCTGCGTGAGACCGCGTTGATACCCAGCCTGATCGCATCGGCGCAGGCGGGAGAGCGTGATGATAGCCGCGAGCCGTGAAAGCCTGGGTGCGAATGTCGCCGGAGCGTGGGAGGCCCTTCGCGCGGAGACGATGAGCTGCACCCGCTGCCCGCTTTACAAGGACGCGACCCAGACCGTGTTCGGCGAAGGCCCGCTGAATGCGAAATTGATGTTCGTCGGCGAGCAGCCGGGTGACCAGGAAGACCTGCAAGGCAAGCCGTTCGTCGGCCCGGCAGGTCACATATTCGACGAGGCACTAGAGAAAGCCGGTGTCGACCGGGCGCGAGTCTATGTGACCAACGCGGTCAAGCATTTCAAATATGAGCAACGCGGCAAACGTCGCATCCATAGCAAGCCCAATGCCGGCGAGATCAAGGCCTGCCGCTGGTGGTATGCGCAGGAGCGCGAGCTTATCCGTCCCGCAGTAACGGTGGCTTTGGGCGCAACGGCGGCGCGGCAGATGCTGGGCAAGGCGGTGACGATCAGCGGCACACGCGGTCAGGCGCACGCTTTGGAAGATGGTGGCGAAGGCTGGGTCACGATCCACCCGAGCTTCCTGTTGCGGATTCATGATCAACCGGATGCCGAGGCGGAACTCGGAAAGTTTATCGAGGATCTGAAGCGGGTGAAGGAGCGGGTCGAAGTCTTGGCCTAGGTTGAGGCGTGGGCCTGGATTGCTTCGCCGCTTAGCGGCTCGCAACGACGATTGAAAACCGTCATTGCGAGCGAAGCGAAGCAATCCAGGCCTGCGCTTCCGAATTGGGAGAGCGCTCGACTCCGGGCCCGGCTTCGGCAAGAAAGCGGGATGGCTTCTAAATCCGCTGTCCGCCCGCCCGAGCTTACCTTTCGCGGTATCCTGCTCGGCTGCTTCATCACTTTGCTCTTCACCGCCGCAAACCTCTATCTGGGTCTGCGCGTCGGCCTGACGATCGCGACTTCGATCCCGGCCGCGGTGATCTCGATGGCGCTGCTCAGGAATTTCAAGAATTCGAACATCTTCGAGAACAATATCGTCCAGACCATCGCCAGCGCGGCGGGGACCTTGTCCTCGATCGGCTATGTCCTGCCCGGCCTGATCATGATCGGCTGGTGGACCGGCTTCACCTTCTGGATGAGCTTCTGGATCTGCGCGCTGGGCGGTCTGCTCGGCGTGCTGTTCAGCGTGCCCCTGCGCCGCGCGCTCGTGACCGGATCGGATCTGCCCTATCCCGAAGGCGTCGCCGCAGCAGCCGTGCTCCAGGTCGGTACCGAGACCGAGGAAGGTGTTGCCGAGAGCAAGGCCGGCCTGCGCGTGATCGTGGTCGGCAGCCTGGTTTCGGCTTTCTATTCGGCGCTTGCGGCGACCCAGCTTGCCTCGGCGGAGATCGCCAAATGGTTCCGCGTCGGCCCGGTCGGCACGGGCGTGGATGCCACCATGTCGTTTGCCTTGATCGGTGCGGGCCATCTGGTCGGGCTGACCGTGGGTCTGGCGATCATGTGGGGACTTGTGCTGGGCTTCGGCATCGTCACCCCCCTCCTCACTTTCCTGCAGCATACGCCCGAAGCGGCCGAAGCCGTTTGGGCGCATCAGGTGCGCTTCTTCGGCGCGGGCGTGATCGGTATTTCCGCTTTGTGGACGCTCGCGACCTTGATCATGCCGATCATCGGCGGGCTCAAGGAATCGCTTGCTGCCTCGCGTGCGCGCAAGGCCGGAACCGAGACGCTTTCGATCGAGGAGCACGATATCCCCGTGCCTTTGCTCGGGCTGGGCCTTGCCATTCTGCTCGTGCCGATGGCGATCGCGATGTACGTCTTCCTGCAGGGCGGCCCCGCCGCGCAAATGACCTGGCCCCTGATCGGGCTCGGATTGGTCTATGTGGTGGTCGCGGGCGCGATCGTCGCGGCGGTGTGCGGTTATATGGCGGGGCTGATCGGTGCCTCGAACAGCCCGGTCTCGGGCCTCGGCATCCTTGGAGTGGTCGGCGCGGGCGTGACTTTGCTCTTCTTCGCCAAGCCCTATCTGCCTGCCAATGCGGTGCCGCATCTGGTCGCCTTCGCGCTCTTCCTGACCGCCTTGATCTTCTCTACCGCGACTATCTCCAACGACAATCTGCAGGATCTGAAGACCGGCCAGCTCGTCGGCGCGACGCCGTGGAAGCAGCAGGTCGCATTGATGATCGGCGTGATCGCGGGCTCCGCGGTGATCCCCTTCACCTTCAACCTGCTCAATCAGGCCTATGGCTTTACCGCGCTGGGAGCCACGCCGGCGCCGCATGCGCTGCCGGCACCGCAGGCGACCTTGATCAGCACGCTTGCCAAGGGCGTACTGGGCGAAGGGTTGAACTGGAATTTGATCGGTTCGGGTGTCGCGGTCGGCGTGTTCCTGATCCTGATCGATGGCCTGCTCGGCAAGCTCGGCTGGCGGCGCGTACCGCCGCTCGCGGTCGGCCTCGGTATCTATCTACCGATGGGTGCGACGTTGCCGGTCGTGGTCGGGGCGGTGATCGGACATTTGTACGAGAAGCGCACGAGGACCGAGGTCGCCAACCGCATCGGCGTCCTGCTCGCCTCGGGCTTCATCGTCGGCGATGGTCTGTTCGGGGTCGCGCTTGCGGGCCTGATCGTGGTGACTGGCACCGCGACGCCGCTGGCTTTGGTCGGCGACAGCTTCGCCAACCCGGCAATCCTGGTCGGCCTCGTCGTGTTCGGCGCGATTACGGCCTATTGCTACCGCTGGATCGCGCGCGTCTCGGCAAAACTATAGCACGTCGGGATCCGGCCCGATCCGGCCATCGTGCCGGTCGAGCTCGGCAATGGCGTGCATATCGTCGGCGTCGAGGCTGAAGTCGAAGATATCCAGATTTTCGGCCTGACGCGCCCTGCTCGACGATTTGGGGATGACCGTCAGCCCGTTCTCGACATGCCAGCGCAGGATCGCCTGCGCGGGCGTCTTTCCATGCTTTTGCGCGATCCGCGCGATCACCGGATCGTCAAGGTCGCCGCCGCGCCCGAGCGGAGACCAGCTGGTCGTCACGATTGCATTCTCTTCATGGAAGGCGCGCAATTCGACCTGCTGGAAATAAGGATGAAGCTCGATCTGGTTTACCGCGGGCACCACGCCCGTATCGTGGATGATCCGTTCGAGGTGCGCCATCGTGAAGTTGGATACGCCGATCGTCTTCACGCGCCCCTCTTCCCGCAGCCGGATCAGCGCCTTCCAGCTTTCGACGAACAGGTCCTGCTTCGGCTTGGGCCAGTGGATCAGATAGAGGTCGACAGCATCGAGCCCGAGCGCCTTGTAGCTCGCGTCGAAATGCCGGAGCGCATTGTCGTAACCCTGATGCTCGTTCCACAATTTAGTGGTGACGAACGGGCGCTTGCCGCTCTCGCGGATCGCTGCGCCGACCTCGGCCTCGTTGCGATAGAAAGTGGCGGTGTCGATCGCCTGATAGCCGACGTCGATCGCATCCAGCACCAGCCGCCTGGTTTCTTCGGGCGGGACCAGGAAGACGCCATAGCCAAGCTGCGGCATCGAGTTGCCGTCGTTGAGCGTGATCCGGGGCTGGTCGGTCATTCGGCGACTTCCTTTTGGATGCGAGGGGCAATCTATGGAGGCGTTAGTCTCATTCCTGCGCGCGCTTCAAGCGATCGACCAGCCGCTCGCGCGCGGGCAGTATGTCGGCGGCACGGCCATGGAGCAGGTCGCGTTCGAGGAAATGCCCCGTCAGGCGGAAGCCGGCGAGAATCTCCGTCCAGTCCCCCGCCCCGCCTTCCCGCAGGAAAGCAGGCAGCGGCAGCAATTTGTTGCGATAAGGCTGCCCTTCGGCGCGGCTGACCGCGGCACCGCTTTTCGGGCTGACATAAGCGAGATCGTCGTTGAATCCGCTCGCGACGCAGGCGGACAGGTCGAGACCGAAGCCGAGCTCCGTCAACAGCAGCAATTCATAGCGCACCAGCGCCGCCGCCCAGCCACGCGCCGCCGGCGCCGCGGTCACTGCTGCCAATACGCCGTCGAGCGCGGCATAGAGGCGCGGATAAGGCTGTGCCTCGGGCAGGATGGCGGCGGTGAGCGCGGTCGCCCACTCGATCGCGGCGGTGGGCAGAGCCTCGCTCAGCATGCCCGCGCGGCTCTCGCTCAACTCGACCGTTAATGCGGGCAATTGCTCTTCGGTGCGTGCCCGGAAATCGGCACGAACCAAATTGCCGGGGACCAGAACCGGTTTCAGTCGCCGCGAGCGTCCACCGCGAACATAACCGGCCAGCAGTCCGTCGTCAGGGGTGAGCGCGCGCACGATTGCACCATGCTCGCCATGGGCGCGCACCGCGCAGACGATCGCGAGGGCCTCGACATGCATGCAGACGCGTTAGGCGGTCGGCGCCCCGAATGCGAGCAAGCCCTGAAAATGATCACCCCGGCCGCCCTGCACGACGACCGGGGTGATTGAGCGGGTCGAAGCTACCCAACCGTTACGGCGAGCGCTTCGCCGCTGTCGGTATAGTCCGGCGCCGTGACGATTTCCTTCCGCTCGAGGGTTAATCCGCCGAAAGGCACGATTTCCGGACGGGATCAGCCGCTGGGGTGGAAGTGGTCGTAGATCGCACGCGCCATGGTTGCCGAAACGCCGGGCGCCTTTTGCAGATCTTCCAGCGCGGCGCCGCGCACCGCTTTGGCCGTTCCGAAGTGAAGCAACAGTGCTTTCTTGCGCGCCGGGCCGATTCCGGGAACGTCATCCAGCGGGCTGCTGGTGAAGGCGGCGGCGCGCTTGGTGCGGTGCGCGCCGATCGCGAAGCGGTGCGCCTCGTCGCGCAACCGCTGCAGGTAGAACAGGACCGGCGAGTTTATCGGCAGCATCGATTCGCGGCCGTCGGGCATGTGAAAATGCTCACGCCCGGCATTGCGGTCGGGGCCTTTGGAGATGCCGACGATGGGCACGTCGTGGACGCCCATCTCCTCCATCACCTTGTAGACCGCCGAAACCTGCCCCTTGCCGCCGTCGATCAGCAGCAGATCGGGCCATTCGCCCGATTTTCGGTCGGGGTCCTCACGTTCGAGCCGCTCGAAGCGACGCTCCAGCACCTCGCGCATCATCGCGAAATCGTCGCCGGGCGCGGTCTCGGGCCGCTTGATGTTGAACTTGCGATACTGGCCCTTGCGGAATCCTTCCGGGCCCGCGACCACCATCGCGCCGACCATATTGGTGCCCATGATGTGGCTGTTGTCGTAAATCTCGATCCGGTTGGGCGGTCCTTCCAGCTCGAACAGCTCACCCACCTCGCGCAGCAGCTTGGTTTGCGTCGCGCCTTCCGCGAGGCGGCGGTCGAGCGCTTCCTCGGCGTTGCGCGTCGCCTGCGCGAGGATGCGGCGTTGCTCGCCGCGCTGCGGCACCTTCAACACGACCTTGCGCCCGGCCTTTTCGGCCAGTGCCTCGGCGATCAATTCTTCCTCCGGCAGGACACGGTCGGTGAGGATCAACCGCGGCGGCGGTACCTCCTCGTAAAATTGCATCATGAAGCTTGCCAGCACCTCATCCTCGGGCACATCGGCGGTATGCGTCGGAAAAAAGGCGCGGTGGCCCCAGTTCTGACCGCCCCGAATGAAGAAGGCCTGGATTCCGATCTGGCCCGACTTGCATGCCAGCGCGAACACGTCGGCGTCGTCCACGCCCTCGGCATTGATCGCCTGCGTGCCCTGGATGAAGGTGAGCGCCTTCAGCCGGTCGCGCAAGATGGCCGCCAGTTCGAAATCCATCGCCTCGGCCGCGACCTGCATTTGGCCGCTCAACCTTTTCTGGACCTGGGTCGACTTGCCCGAGAGGAACGCCTTCGCGTCGTCGATCAGCTCGGCATAATCCTCCTTGCTGATCCGATCGACGCACGGCGCCGAGCAGCGCTTGATTTGATAGAGCAGGCAGGGCCGCGTGCGGTTCGAAAAGAAGCTGTCGGTGCAGGATCGCAGAAGGAAGAGCTTCTGCAGCGCGGTCAGCGTCTGGCGCACCGCCCCTGCCCCCGCAAACGGTCCGAAATATTGCCCCTTCGCGCGCCGCGCGCCACGATGCAATTGTGCACGCGGGAAATCATGATCTTCGCGCAAGAGGATGAAAGGAAAGCTTTTATCGTCGCGCAGCAGCACATTGTAGGCAGGCCGGAAGCGCTTGATCAGCTGCGCCTCCAGCAGCAGGGCCTCGGCTTCCGTATTGGTCGTGACGACGGTCATGCCGCGCGTCTGCGCGACCATGCGGCTCAGTCTCTTCGGCAGCCGCGACGCCTGCGTATAGTTGGAGACGCGATTCTTGAGCGCGCGCGCCTTGCCCACGTAGAGGACGTCGCCCCGCGCATCGAGCATACGATAGACGCCCGGCCGCACCGGCAACGTCTTGAGCACGTTGCGGATCGCGGCGATGCCCGCCTCGATATCGGGTGCATCGGCGCCACGGACGGCGTAGGTCGCCTTCTCTTCGTTGAAACGGTCGGTGGTGTCGTTCACGCGACTGATTTAGGAGCAGGAATGATTATGCGCCAGCAGTGGAGAGGCATGTGAGCGAGGCTCCTGACATTCCCGAGATCGAAGCAAGCGAAATTCGAGACAAACGCCTCAACCGCGCGGTCGCGACCACCGTGGTGATCCTGAGCGTGTCGATGGCGCTGGTGAACATCAAGGACGGCAATATCGTCCAGAATATGCAGCAGGCCCAGGCGACGCAGATCGACACCTGGAACGAATATCAGGCGACCAAGCTCAAGCTGCACATGGAAGAAATCGCCGAGGCGCAAGGCGGCCAGGACGTGGCGCATGCCACGCAGCAGATCGCCAAATATACCAAGGAAGCGGCCGATCTGAAGGCAGCGGCGTTAGCGGCCAAGGACGATTACGATCACAATAATTTCCGCGACGACCAGTTCGACCTCTCGGACGGTCTCGCCTCGATCGCGCTGGCGACCACCGCCATCTCCGCGCTCGTCGAATTGTGGTGGCTGCTCTACGTCGGCTGGGTCGCCGGAGGGTTGTCGATCCTGTTCATGGTGGCAGGCTTCGCGCAGCTGCCGATCCACCCGGATTCGATCATCAGCTTTTTGACGTGATCATAAGTACGTCATCCCAGCGAAAGCTGGGATCTCAAGAGGCGAGTAACCATACGAGACCCCAGCTTTCGCTGAGGTGACGGCTTGTAGAGCGGATCAGTTCAGGCGCTGGCCCAAAACGGCGATGGCCTTGTCGACCAGCGCCTTGTCGCTCTCCGCATCGTTGCGCTCTGCGATAAGCGCAGCGGCGGCCTTGGTCGCGGCTTCGGCGGCCTTGGCGCGGACCTCGGCGACCGCGGCGCGCTCGGCGGCGGCGATCTTGTCCTCGGCCATGCGCTGGCGGCGCTTCACCAGCTGCTCGGTATCGTCCTTGGCCTTGGCCAGGATCTGGTCGGCCTCGGCGCGGGCATGCGCCAGGATCTGCTCGGCCTCGCTCGCCGCGGCCGCTGCCTTGGCCTGATATTCGGCGCGCAGCGCCTCGGCCTCGGCGCGGAGCTTGGAGGCCTCGTCAAGCTGCTCCCGAATGCCTGCGATCTTCTTGTCGAGTGCGCGCGTGATCGCTTTCGGCACGCCCTTCCAGATCATGATCGCGAAGATGATGATCATTGCGAGCGCGACCCAGCCACCCGGATTCAGACCGAATGCGGTCGCTTCCGAATGCTCGATTACGCCGGGATTGACCACGGTGGCAGCGTTGATGGGGGCGCTCATTCTATCGTCCTTACGCGCCGAGCGCGGTCTTCACCGCCTTGGTGGCGGCGCGCTTGTCGACCTTGAGGCCGGAAACCTTGGCGACGATTTCCTGCGCGGCCTCGACCGCGACCGCCTCGATGCCGGCAACCGCCTCGTCGCGCTGCGCCTGCAGTTCGGCCTCGGCTTTCTCGACCTTGGCGGCGATGGCGGCATCGGCCGTCTTGATCTTCTTTTCGGCGGCTAGTGCCGCGTCGGCCTTGGCCTTGGCGGCCGCTGCCTGCGCCTCGTGCCGGGTTTCGCCGAGCTTTGCCCGATAAGCATCGTCGGCGGCATCGGCTTCAGCGCGCGCCATCTCGGCGGCAGCCAGGTCACCTTTGATCTTGGCGTCACGACCGTCGATCGTGCGCTCGATCTTGGGCAGCATCGCCCGGCCGATGCCGAAATAGATCAGCGCAAACACCAGCACCAGCCAGAAGAGCTGGGAGGCATAGATGGTCGAAATCTGATCTATCTGCGGCATCGGCCGGCGAGCTCCGTCGGCTTACTTGACGACGAAAAGGATCAGGATCGCGACGACGAACGCGATCAGGCCGAGAAGTTCGGCGGCGGCGAAGCCGATGAACAGGCGGCCCTGCTGGCCGTCGGCGGCACCCGGATTGCGCAGCGCGCCTTCGAGGAACGAGCCGAACACGTTGCCCACGCCGAGCGCGGCCATGCCCACGCCGATAGCCGCAAGGCCGGCGCCGATCATCTTGGCAGAGGTGACGTCCATGATTGTCTTCCCTTCTTGGTATTCGTTGGATTTAGTGGAGGTTGATGGCGTCGTTCAGATAAAGCGACGTCAGAAGCGCGAACACATAAGCCTGGATGGCGGCGACGAGCAGCTCGAGCGCCGACACGCCGACGATCATCAGCATCGAAAGAGCGCTCACGACAGCGCCCAGCGGCGTGTGCGAGTTGATGCCCTGCACGACGAAGCTGGCGAACACGTCGAGCAGGATATGCCCGGCGGTCATCGCCACGAACAGTCGCAGGCCAAGGCTGAACGGACGCACGAAGAACGAGACAAACTCGATCGGCGTCACGATGATCAGGATGTACCAGGGCGTGCCCGACGGCACGAACAGCGAGAAGAAGTGCAGCCCGTGCTTCCAGAAGCCGACCGCAAGCACGATCCCGAAGCTGAAGAAGGCCATGAGCGCTGTGAGCGAGATATGGCTCGTCACGGTGAAGGGGTGCCAGCCGGGCACGATCCCGAGCGGAAACAGGCCAATCAGGTTGGCGAACAGCAGGAACATGAACAAAGTGAAGATGTAGGGGACGAACGGCTTGCCCTTGGGGCCGATGTTCGTCTGCATCATGTCCATGACGAAGCCGGTCATGCCCTCGACCGCGGCTTGCCAGCGGCCGGGCACCAGCTTGCGCTGCATGCCGCCTAGCATGAACAGCCACAGCAGGCCTGCCGTGATGAACATGAACAAAGCGGAATTGGTGAAGCTGACATCATAGCCGTGCAGAACCAGCTTCTGGCCAAACATCGGTTGGACCAGGAACTGATGCATCGGATCGATATCGGATCCTTCAGCCGCCACTCTTATACCCCTGCTTATGCAAGCGGCGCCCGGATCACTCCGGACGCGCTTTCGAAATCCGATAGATATTCCGGATGGCGACGCCGAACCCGAGGAACAGCATCACCAACAGGAGCCAGGGCGAAGTCTTGAACAGCCGGTCGAGAAACCAGCCAAGCAAAGCCCCGCCTGCCGGACCCGCAATCAGCTCGGAAAGGACCCGGCTACCCTGGTTATAGCCCTTCTGAGGCTTGCCCGGTGCCGTCCCTGTCCGTGCCTTTTCGGTGCCCGTCGCAGCCTTGAGCCGCGCATCCAGCTCGGAAAGCCGGACGTCCCGCATGGGGTTCTCGTCACCGATCGGATCCTGCCCGGGCTCTTTCGCCGCCACGCCATCCTCCTGTTGACCCGTTTAACCGGGCCGACCGACGGCCGCGCCGGCGGGCGTTCCCGTCAGGCGCGGTCCCTTTAGCAGGGGGGTAGGCCAAGTCAACTTTAGGGTGATTTTCTTGGGCCAGTCGCTAGCCTCTCCTTCGTATGAGCGACGCAGATCCTGCCAATGATGCCAGCGGCCACCGTTCACGGCTGCGCGGGCGCCTGATCGAGGGTGGCGCCGATGCGCTACTCGATCACGAACTGCTCGAATATCTGCTGATGCTGACCATCCCGCGCAAGGATACGAAGCCCCTCGCCCGCAGCCTGATCGCCGAATTCGGCAGCCTTGGCGCGGTTTTCACGGCCGACGCCGAATCGCTTCGCCGCGCGAACCTGACCGATGGCATGATCGGCGCCATCAAGATCGCGCAGGCTTCGGCGGTACGGTTGCTGAAGAGCGAGGTGGCGGCGCGGCCGGTGCTGGGAAGCTGGCAGGCGCTAACCGATTATCTCCACGTCGCGATAGCGCACCGCATGAATGAGAGCGCGCGTGTCCTCCATCTCAATTCGCGCAACATGCTGATCCGCGACGAGCTTATCTCCGAAGGCTCGGTCGATCAGGCGGCGGTCTACGTGCGCGAGGTGGCGCGGCGCGCGCTGGAGCTGGGGTCGGCCGCGATCATCCTGGTCCACAACCATCCGAGCGGCGATCCCTCCCCGTCCCGGCAGGATATCGCGCTCACCAAGGAGATCATCGGCGCGCTGAAGCCGTTCGGAATCCAGGTTCATGATCATATCGTGATCGGATCGAGCGGTCATGCCAGCCTGCGCGCGCTCGGCTTGATCTGACGCTTTGTTGAAGAAGCGGGCAACGGTTGCTACCGGGCGCGCGACTCTTTCACAGAAAGCCTTGCCCCATGGTCCCCCGCTATTCGCGTCCCGAGATGGTTGCCATCTGGGAGCCGCAGTCCCGCTTCCGCATCTGGTTCGAGATCGAGGCCCACGCGACCGAGAAACTGGGCGAGCTGGGTGTAGTGCCGAAGAGCGCGGCCAAGGCGTTGTGGGACTGGTGGGCGACCAAGCCCGAAATCGACGTCGCCGCGATCGACGCGATCGAGGCAGTCACCAAGCATGATGTGATCGCCTTCCTGACCTGGGTGGCCGAACAGGTCGGCGACGAGGCCCGCTTCATGCATCAGGGCATGACCTCGTCCGACGTGCTCGACACCTGCCTGGCGGTGCAACTGGCGCGCGCCAGCGACATCATGCTCGCCGACATCGACAAGTTGCTGGAGGTGCTCAAGCGTCGCGCGTTCGAGCACAAGCTCACCCCGACGATCGGGCGCAGCCACGGCATCCATGCCGAACCAGTGACGTTCGGTCTCAAGCTGGCCGAGGCCTATGCCGAATTCAGCCGCAACAAGGCCCGGCTGCTCGCCGCACGCGCGGACATCGCCACCTGCGCGATTTCCGGCGCGGTCGGCACCTTCGCCAATATCGATCCCCGCGTGGAGGAATTTGTCGCCGAGAAGATGGGCCTGTCGGTCGAGCCGGTCTCGACCCAGGTGATCCCGCGCGACCGCCATGCGATGTTCTTCGCGACCTTGGGCGTGATCGCTTCGTCGATCGAGCGGCTCGCGGTCGAGGTGCGCCATCTCCAGCGCACCGAAGTGCTGGAGGCGGAGGAATATTTCTCGCCGGGTCAGAAGGGCTCGTCGGCGATGCCACACAAGCGCAATCCGGTCCTGACCGAAAACCTCACCGGCCTCGCGCGCATGGTGCGGGGCTATGTCACCCCCGCGCTTGAGAATGTCGCACTCTGGCATGAGCGCGACATCAGCCATTCTTCGGTCGAGCGCTATATCGGCCCGGACGCGACCATCACGCTCGACTTCGCGCTCGCGCGCCTGACCGGCGTGATGGACAAGCTGCTCGTTTACCCCGAGCGGATGATGCGCAACCTCGACAAGATGGGCGGCCTCGTCCATTCGCAGCGCGTGCTGCTGGCGCTGACGCAAGCCGGCGTCAGTCGCGAGGACAGCTATCGCCTCGTCCAGCGCAACGCGATGAAGGTCTGGGAATCCGACGGCCAGCTCTCGTTGCTGGAACTGCTCAAGGCCGATCCCGAAGTAACCGCGGCACTGCCCGCGGCCGAAATCGAGGAGAAGTTCGACCTCGCTTATCACCTGCGCCAGGTCGATACGATCTTCGACCGGGTCTTCGGCTAAACCTCCCGTCAGCGGCGGAAGCGGTCGACGCCTCCGCCGCTATCGCAATCCTCAGTGTATCTCAGAGGATATGTGATTTGGCAGGCGCATCGCTAGCCGTTCGATCACCAGCGACAGATGTGCCGCCAGCGCGATCTCATTTTCCTCCATCAGCATGGCATCCGCTTGCCTGAGGAGAATGAGGCATTCTTCGATTTTTGCATGTGACATTACGCTTACTCTACTGCGCACCCCCCACCGCGGGTGGCGTGACTTAATATACGTAAGCGGCACCTTTCACGCTAGTGAATAGGCGCGAACAGATTGCTCGAAACTGCATGCTTAATGGTGTGGTAACCATATAAGCGCCGGAAAGCCTAAGAAGAAGCTGGGCAATCCGGCGCTTTTCTTAACTATGGTTTCTTGACCGTTTTGGTTCAATGCCCCGCCTGGGGACCGCGCTTGAGGCCGGACAGCGCCAGCTGATGGTCGATCTGGGCAAGCAGGCGGTCGAGTCCCGCCTGATCCTTGGCCTCGGCGCGCGCCACCAGCACGTCCTGTGTGTTGGATGCGCGTAGCAGCCACCAGCCATCGGCGGTATTGACGCGCGCGCCGTCGGTGCGATTGACGTCCGCGCCGTCGGTTTCGAGCCGGTCGAGTATTTCGTCCACCACCGCGAACTTGCGGCTTTCATCGACCTGGAAGCGCATCTCGGGCGTGTTGACCAGTTCGGGCATCCGGTCCTTGATCGCGGTCAGCGACCCGCCCATCGCGCGCACCGCGCCGATCAGCCGGATCGCGGCATAGAGCGCGTCGTCGAAGCCGTACCATTCGTGGCGGAAGAAGATATGGCCCGACATCTCGCCCGCCAGCGGACTGTCCGTCTCCTTCATCTTGACCTTGATCAGGCTATGGCCGGTCTTCCACATCAATGGTTTACCGCCCAATTCCGCGATCCGGTCGTAAAGTGCCTGGCTCGCCTTCACGTCGGCGATGATGGTCGATCCGGGCTCGGCGCGCAGCACCGGTTCGGCCAGGATCGAGAGGATCTGGTCACCCCACACGACACGGCCTTGACCATCAATCGCGCCGATCCGATCCGCGTCGCCGTCGAAGGCGATGCCGAAATCCAGCCCCTTGTCCGCGACCAGCTTCTTGAGATCGACCAGGTTCTTCTCCTCGGTCGGATCGGGGTGATGGTTGGGGAAGCTGCCGTCGATCTCGGTATAGAGCAGATGATGCTCACCGGGCAGCTTGGCGACCAGTTTCTCCAGGATGTGTCCGCCCGCGCCGTTGCCATTGTCCCAGCCGATCCGGAATTCGCCCCCCGAATAGCCCGCGAACAGCCGGTCGACGTAGAGATCCTCGATATCCGCGTCGGTGACCTCGCCGGCCCCCTCCTCCCAATCGCCTTCTTCGGCCATCTTGCCGATCGACTGGATCTGCTCGCCGAAGAAGGGCCCGTGCTGCAGCACCATCTTGAAGCCATTATAATCGGCCGGGTTATGGCTGCCCGTGATCTGCACGGCACCGTCCACCTCCAGCGTGGCTTCGGCAAAATAGAGCATCGGCGTCGGGCCGAGACCCGTGCGCACGACATCGACGCCACTTTCGGTCAGGCCGCGCACCAGCTCATCGCGCAGGCTGGTGGACGACACCCGGCCGTCCCAGCCCACCGCGACCCGCGTGCCGCCGACGCGGCGCACATGCGTGGCGAAGCCGCGGCCGATCGCATAAGCGTCCGCCGTACCCAGCGTTTTCCCGACGATCCCGCGAATGTCATATTCACGCAGCGAGGTCGGATCGAAACGATGAGTCATGCAGATTTCCCCAAAGATGGATGATGGCAGGTCAAAGCTGCGCCTTAGACGCACGACTTTGTTACGGGTTCAACCCCGGTAGCGCAGTAAAGTGTCCCGCGCCGCGTTGACCTGACGCGTAAGATCGGCCGAACCGCCGACATCGGGATGGACTCGGGCGACCAGGCGGCGGTGCGCGGCGCGGATTTCGTCGGGCGTGGCATCGATCCGGACGTCGAGCAGGCGACGCGCTTCCTCGTGCGTCATGCGATCGGACTTGCCCGGCCGGCCGAACTTCCCGCCGGTGCGGAACCAGAACCACCAGGCAGCGCCCCCCAGCCCGATCACGCCCAAAGGCGAATGACCATTGAGCATCTTGAGTCCGACCAGGGCCCCAAGCACGGCCATGATGTCGCTGATCCGCATCGCCTGCGGATCGCGCGTCTTATAGGCCCAGAAGAGCACGCCCGCGACCACCAGGAAGATCAGGTCGATCACGCGGCCCGCGTCTCCTGACCCGCATCCTCCGGCAATTCGAGACCCGCGATCAACTCGCGCAGCTCGCCGCGCGCCGCGACATGCGCCAGCCCGGCATCCTCGCCGATCGCGGCGAGATCGAGCAAGGTCAGCCCTTTGGGGAAAAGCTCGCGATAGATGACGCGCTCGGACAAACCGGGGATGACGCGGAAACCGACGCGCTTGGACAATTCGGTCAGCGCCGCCGCGACGCGACGCATATTGCGCGCCTCGAGATGCTGGAGGCGGTTGCGCAGCACGACCCAGTCGACCGTGCCGCCGTCGCTCTTTGCCCGCACCTTGCGCGCATCCCACACCAATTCGGCATAGAAGCTCGGCCGCTTGATCTTGTAATTGTCGGGGTCGACCTGGCCGATCAGGTCGAGGTCGACGAAGCTGTCGTTGATCGGCGTGACCAGAGTGTCGGCGGTGCCGATCGCGTCGCGCACATAATCGTCGTCGCGGCCCGGCGTATCGACGATCAGGAAATCGGCGCCCTCGGCCAATGCGTTCATCCGCTCCACGATCGAAGCGCCCTTCGCGGAATCGAAGGTGTCGTAGACCGGCATCGGCAAGCTCAGCCCGTCACGCGCGACCAGGGCCGCGCGATTGTCGAGATAGCGGCCCAGCGTGCGCTGGCGCGTGTCCAGGTCGAGCGCTGCGACCTTATGCCCCTTCGCCGCGAGCGCGACGGCGGTGTGGACCGCGCTCGTCGACTTGCCTGACCCGCCTTTTTCGTTCGCGAAGATGATGCGATGCGCGACCATTAATCCTCTCTCTGCGGCCCCAATATGCGTCCGATACGGTGCATCGGCACTCAAGTCCCCGCGAAAATCGTCGTTAACGGAGCGTAGGGCAAGTTTTGTGGGGATAATCGATCATGGCACGAATGGTGCGAATTGACGATCTTGCGGGGAGCGCGGCCAGCGGCGACGAGGTCGCGGCGTTCGAGCTTGCGATGTGCTACGCCAGTGGCAGCGGTGGCGTAGACGTCGACCTCGTGCAGGCGCATCGCTGGTTCAACGTGGCGGCGGCATGCGGCTATAAGCCCGCGCTCGACTGGCGCCACGAGATCGCGATGGAAATGAGCGCGCGCGAAGTGGTGGAGGCGCAGAAGCTCGCCCGCGCCACGCTCGCCGGTCTGTTCCGGAAAGCCGCCTAAGACTTCTTGTAGGGCGATTCCTCGCCCAATATCGCGATGTTGGCGGCGATCATGCGCCGTTCCTGCTCGAGATAATCCGCAACCGCGCGGCGGAAGCCGGGGTCGGGAATATAATGTGCCGAGAAAGTCGGTGTCGGAAGATAACCGCGCGCCAATTTGTGCTCGCCCTGCGCCCCTGCTTCGACCGTCTTGAGCCCGCGCGCGATCGCGACATCGATCGCCTGATAATAACACAGCTCGAAATGGAGGAAGGGCACCTCCTCCGTGCAGCCCCAATAGCGGCCGTAGAGCGTATCCTTGCCGATCAGGTTGAGCGCGCCCGCGATCGGTTCGCCGTCGCGCCGGGCGAGCATCAGGACCACTTTCTCGCCCATCCGCTGCCCGAGCAGGCTGAAGAAATCGCGTCTGAGATAGGGGCGCCCCCATTTGCGCGATCCCGTATCCTGATAGAAACGCCAGAAGGCGTCCCAATGCCTTTCTTCGATCTCGCTACCGGTCAGGTGAAGGAATTCGAGGCCTTCGCGTGCCGCGGCGCGTTCCTTGCGGATCGCCTTGCGCTTGCGCGACGAAAGCGCGTCGAGAAAGCCGTCGAAATCGGCATAATCGCGGTTGAACCAGTGAAACTGGCGATCGGCGCGGATCAGCCAGCCCGCCGCCTCGAAATGCTGGAGCTGCGATCCTTCGACGAAAGTTGCATGCGCGGATGACAGGTCATTCTGCTGCACCACTGCTTCCGCTGCCGCAATCAGCGCTGGCGCGAGCGCCGCATCGCGCAGCAGCAAGCGTGGCCCCGGCACTGGCGAGAAGGGCACCGCGATCTGAAGCTTCGGATAATAAGACCGCCCCGCCCGCTCCCATGCGTCCGCCCAGCCATGATCGAACACATATTCGCCCTGGCTGTGGCTCTTCGCATAAGCTGGCAGGATCGCGGCGGGGGCACCGTCCGGACCGTCGATCGCAATCGGGATGGCCTGCCACCCCGTCTGCGCCACCGCGCTGCCCGAATCCTCGAGCGCGCTCAGGAAAGCATGGCTTACGAAGGGATTGTCGTCCCCCGCGCACGCATCCCATTCGGATGCGTCGAACGCGGCGATGCCGTCGGCCATACGGGCGACGACGTCGGTCATGGCTGTTTCGGTTCCATTGAAACAGAACGGCACCGGCCCGCTCCCCCACCCGGCCTCCCATAGAATACGCTGTTGGGAGGCCGGGTGGGGGAGCGGGCCGGTGCCGCTTCAGCGTAGCTGAACAACTCTAACCCTTGACGGCGACGACGGCATCGACCTCGACGATGGCGTTCAGGGGCAGCACCGGCACGCCGACCGCGCTGCGCGCGTGCTTGCCCGTGTCGCCGAACACATTCTGCATCAGCTCGGACGCGCCGTTCGCAACCTTGGGCTGGGCGGTGAAATGCGGGGTCGAGGAGACGAACACGCCCAGCTTGACGATCCGCTCGACCCGATCGAGCGAGCCCAAAGCCTTCTTGATCTGCGCGAGCAGCATCACGCCGCAGCGCTCGGCCGCCTTGTGGGCATAGGCTTCGTCCCGATCCTCGCCGCAGCGGCCCGTCATGATCTCCCCGTCGAGGAACGGGATCTGGCCCGAAATATGGAGCAGGCCGTTAATCTCCACTGCCGGCACATAAGCGGCGACGGGAGCGGCGGGTTCGGGAAGCGTGATGCCGAGTTCGGCGAGGCGATTGTCGATGCTCATGGCCGCGCCCTTCGGCCTCCACGCGGCCAGCGTCAAGCGGTTGCAACACGCTTTGCCGCTGAACCGTCCGGCTTTGCGAGGCGGCCCGATCGGACCGCCCCGCCATCGCCCTCATGCCGGCTGTGGCTCGCGCACGTAGACCAGATTGTAGAGGCTGGTTTCGGCGCCTTCGAGCATCGGCCGCAAGCGGTCGCGATGCGCAAGGAAAGCCTCCGTCCGTTGAAATCCCTCTAGGTGCGCTTCGTCCCGGAAGTGCGAGACCAGGATGGCGCGGTGCCCGTCCCGCGCGGCGTAGAATTGCGCGCCGAGCGATTCCGACAATTGTCCGAGCCGTGGAAGGCTTTCGACCTGGATATCGAGGAAGGCACCGAAATGGGCGGGCTTCGGCGTGAAGATGGTGATGCTCACCAGATTGGCGTCGGGAACGAAGTTCATGATCGATTCTCCCTTTGGGGAGTGCTTCGATACAAGCTCAAGGAAGGTTGAGGTCAAGCGATGATTTTCGTAAGAGAGGCGATGCCTCTCTCCCCAGCCGCAGCACCGCTCGAACTGACCGTTGGCGAGGTCGCGCGCCGATCGGGCGTGCCGGTCTCGGCCCTGCATTATTATGAAGCCGAAGGGTTGATCCGAAGCCGGCGTAGCGCCGGCAACCAGCGCCGATTTCCGCGCGGCGTGCTGCGCCGGGTGGCCGTCATCAAGATCGCGCAACGCGCCGGCGTATCGCTCCGGGAGATCAAGGAAGCGCTTGCCCGCCTTCCGCAAGACCGCCCGCCTATGCCCGAGGATTGGGCCCAGATGTCCGCCGGATGGCGCGATGCGCTCGACGAGCGGATCCGCAAGCTTGCCGCCATACGCGACCAGTTGAGCGACTGTATCGGCTGCGGCTGCCTGTCGCTGTCCGCCTGCCCGTTGCGCAACCCGGGCGACCGGCTTGGCCGGGAAGGCACCGGCGCGCGCCTGATCGAGACGGACTGACAGCGCTCAGGATAGCGGCTCGCGCTTGAAGCGCGCGATGATCCAGTCGGCTGCGATGGCCCAATCGTCGATTCGCGCATGCGCGTGGGGCGCCGGCGGAATGGTCGGGGCGATCGATGGCTCCGCGATCATATGCAAGCGGAACACCTGCGGCGCTTTGCGCGCGACCGATTCGTGATGTTGCTCCAGATCGTCGACGAAAACCGTGACGTCCGATCCATGCTCGGCGGCGAGCTGGGCGACAGGGCGCCCCTTGCCGCCCTGATTGCACACGATCCGGTGGCGGATGCCGTGCGCGTCCAGTTGCGCGGCACGGCCGGCGTGACACCAATCCTGGAGATTGGTGAGGATCACGATGTCCGCAATCTCGGCGATGCGCTCCAGCGCCTCGGCGGCACCGGGCACCAAAGTCTGTCGATCCATTTCGGTGCGGAAAAATCCATCGAGCAGCGGCCAGACGTCCTGCGACGGCACCTGCTCGCCGGATCGGCGCCGGGTAAGCGCGGTTTCGAACGCGCCACCCTGCGGTCTGAAATCGATGCCGTGCGCCTCGTCCAGCCATTCGCCGAAGTGCCGCACCATGTGGAGAAGCACTTCGTCGCAATCGGTGATCAATAGTGGACGGTTCATGATTCCAATGTCTTCCGGGCTTCAACTAGGTCCGATGGCTTCACATCCAGCGCTTCGGCGCAGGCAATGAGATCGGGCTCATAGGCTTCAAGAAAGCCCAGCACCGCGGCCAGTACGGCCGGCTCCATCGCGCGTTCGCGCAGATCGTCGCCGTCCAGTCCGGTGAGGGCCAGCATCCGGTCGGCGCGGGCCTGTTCAGCCAAGGTCCATGCGAGTGCGCGCAGGGCCAATGCAACCGGGTCCGCAACAAATTGTTTACGTTCCTGCATGATGTTCGTTTCGGGGGCTTGGAGTTGGTGATGTTTGAACCGGGCCTATGCCGGTGACCAAGAAGGTGCTCGTTGTCGAGGACAATGAGCTGAACCTCAAGCTGTTCTGCGACCTTTTGCGGGCGCACGGCTATGAAGCCGAGCCGGTTCGCGACGGGTGGGACGCGGTGACGCGTGCCAGGGAGACGCGTCCCGACCTGATCGTGATGGACATCCAGCTGCCGCATGTGACCGGGCTCGAGCTGATCGAGACCTTCAAGGGCGATGCGGGGCTCAAGGACGTGCCGATCATGGCAGTGACGGCCTACGCTGCTAAAGGAGACGAAGAGCGCATCCGCGAGGCGGGTGCAGAGGCCTATGTCTCCAAGCCGGTGACGGTCTCCCGCTTCCTCGAAGCGGTGCGCGGGCTCACGGATTAAATTTGGCGTCATTGCGAGCGCAGCGAAGCAATCCAGGCTCAAGCGCAGGACTGGATTGCTTCGTCGCTGGCGCTCCTCGCAATGACGAAAAAAGCGCTGTTCGGTTACTGCGTCCGCGCCAAATACGCTTGGCGGAACAGCTTGAGGTCGCCCATCTCGACGTCCGACACCGCCCAATATTCCAGTCCGCCCGCGGTCCAGCGCACCAGGCTATAGCCCTCGTGCCGCGTCGCGACCTCGCCCGGCAGCGACAGCGTATGCGCCGGGCGCACGAACAGATTGATGACGTGGAGATGGCGCCGATAGACGATCGCGGCGACTTCATGATCGTCGATATAATCGAGCCGGCCGCCGACCAGCGGGAAACCCTGGTCCGCCAGTTCCGGCACCGGCGGCGCGAAATCGACCTTGCCGTTGAACCAGGGTTTCACGACATGCCGATTCGAGGTGGGGATATCGACCAGATGGCCGACCAGCAGAGACCGGACATGGCTCTGTACAAGCTGGTCCTCCATATCCGTGTGCGTCATCTGCGGGACGACCACCGCGAGCGCGATGCTGGCGGCGATCAGGCCGGTCGCCACACCCGAAAGCCAGCGTCCGCTCAGCACATGCGCGGCCACCCCTTCGCCGGCCCAGGCCAGGCGCCCGGGCATCGGCGCAGGACGCGAAGCAGCAGGGGCACGCGGCGCCGGACCGGCCTCGGCATCGACCATCAGCGCGATCCGCTTGTGCAGGCTTTCGGGCGCATGTTCGCGCAACGGCGCCGCGGCGATCAGGTCGCGCACCGCCTGGATCTGCTCCAGCTCTGCCCGGCAATCGGCGCACGTCTTGAGATGCGCCTCGATCGCGATCGTGTTGGCTGCATCGAGCTCACCATCGACCAGACCGTGCAGCAAGGGCAATTTATCGGGATGGAGGCTCATGACCGCGCCTTCCGCGAAGCATGTGGCAGCAGCAGGTCGGCCAGCATCTGCCGCGCCCGCGCCAGCCGCGACATGATGGTGCCGATCGGAACCTGGGCGATGGCGGCAATCTCCTTGTAGCTCAGCTCTTCCAGCTCGCGCAGGATCAGCGTCTCGCGGAAGGGTTCGGGTATCTGTTCGATCGTCGCCCGCAACATCGCCGCCTCGTTCTGGTCGGCCAGCAGGCTTTCGGGATTGCTGCTTTCGATCAGCGCGTCGGGCAGATCGCCGACGATTTCGTGGACCGGGCGGCCGCTCATACGATCGGCCGCGCCGCCGACGCTGTTGAGAAAACAATTGCGCACGATCGTCAGCAGCCAAGACTTGGCCGCCTCCCCTCGCCACGTATCGAAGCTGCGATAGGCGCGCAGGAAAGCATCCTGGACGATATCTTCGGCGGCGCTGGGATTGCGGGTGAGGTAGCGTGCGAGATTATAAGCCGCATCCATGTGCGGCATCATCGCACGACGAAAGGCGTCTGCCTTGTCGTGCCGCTCGCGCGCTTCCTCGGTCCGGCGGTCGGCGGATGCGGCCAGGCGCGGCCAGAACGGGCCTCGCCCCCTCATCGCCTGCCGATCTCGCCCCGAACGTGCATCCTTCAGCCCTTCACGATGACCTTACCGGTCATGTGCGGATGGAGCGAACAGAAATAGGCGAACTCCCCAGGCTTGGTGAAAGTGAAGCTGTAAGTCTCGTCCGTGTCCATCGCGGCGGAATGAAAGCTCTTGTCGTTCGCGGTCACGGTATGCGGATCCTCATCCGCATTGGTCCAGGTGACGGTGGTACCAGGAGCGACCACGATCACCTGCGGCGAGAAAGCGAAATTCTGGATCGCGACCCGCTGCACTTTGGCGGGCGCCGCAGCGACCGCCGTCTGGAGGGGGTAGACGGCGGCCGGCGCGGCAAGCGCCGCGAACAACGCAAAGCGACCGACGGAAGACAGGAAGGACATCAGGAAAACTCCGGGAAGAAGGTCAGGCGAAGCTCGAATCGATCAGCGCGATCGGGGCATTTCCGCGCAGGAAATTGGCACTGCGGATGCCGAGCATGGAGGGAAGCTGCTCCGTCGGGACCTTGAGCGGGCCTGGCGACGGAGCAGCCCCCGGCGCGGGTTGCGGATAAGCAGTGGAGCGCGCCGAGTGGAATGAGACATTGCCCTCCACCTTATGGAGGACCTGGTGGATGTGGCCGTTGAGGACGGTGACCGAGCCGAAGCGGCGAAGGAGCGCCAGCGCCTGATTGGCATCGTCGGTGCCCCAGCCCCAGGCCTCGTAGACCGTCCAAAGCGGAATATGCGCGAACACGACGATCGGCGTGCTCGACGGCAGGGCGGCCAGGTCCTTCTTGAGCCAGGCGATCTGATCGTCGCCAAGATGCGCCATGCCGCCGGGCTTCAGCGCCGCGACATTGTTGAGTGCGACGAAATGCACGCCGTCATGGTTGAAGCTGTACCAGCCCAGCCCCTGTGTGCCCTTGCCGTAATGTGAGAGGAAGGTCTTGCCCTGCCCTTCGTCGAGGAAGTCATGCTCGCCGGGCACGTAGAAGATCGGGATGTCGAGGCCCGACAATATCTGTTTGGCCTCGTCGAACTGATCGTCCTTCGACAGGTGGGTGATATCGCCCGTGTGCAGGATCAGGTCGGGCTTCACCGCCATCGCCTTGATCCGGTCGACCGCCTGGAGCGCGGTGGCGTGGACGTTGGGATTGGCGGGCTTGTCGAAGCCGATATGCGTGTCGCTGATCTGGACGAAGGTGAACGGCTTAGCCTTAGCAGCCGACTTGCCCGCGGCGAGTGCCGCATCGAGGCTGACCGAGGAAACGACGCCACCTGCGACGGTGTAGACCGCCGCCGTGCCTGCCCAGCTGGCGCAATGCCCCAGCAGCTCGCGGCGGTTGAGACCCTTATAACCGTGATCGTGATCCATGCTTCTGGCTTTCCGATTGCGTGGTGTTCGCAGGGAAAGACCAGGGCCGCGCCGGGCTTATTCCCGGCGTTCCGGAAAAAACGCGCGAAGGGTGCCTCGCCGAGCGCCGTTAGGCTTCACGGACACGAAATCGCGCCCGGTCCAGGCGCTCAGTAGGATGGAGTAGATGATGAAAGCCTATCGCAACGGCATTCTGTTGGCTGGCATCGCCGCAATGCTCGGCTCGGCCGCGCCCGCCTTTGCGCGCTTCGGCACGCACCCCCGCCGGCTCGAGGTGAACGGCCGCCTCTACAATCAGGAACACCGCATCAATGCCGGCGTGCGCGACGGCCAGCTCACGCATCAGGAAGCACATCAGCTGCGTGCGGACGACCGCGGAATCTATCGCGAGGAGCGGCAGATGGCGAAGCTCGACAACGGCCATCTCACCCGCGCCGACCAGAAGTCGCTCAACCAGCAGGAGAATGCGACGAGCAAGGATATCTACGCCGACCGCCATAATTGATCGGAGATCCTTGGGGGACGTTACGGCCGCCGGTTCATCCCGGCGGCCGTTTCGTATCCGCTAAAGCGCGCGGCGGCGGCCAGGATGACCCAGGCCCCGACGGCCCTGACGGACTGCCTTCTGTCTCTCGCGCCATTGATGATGGAACGCCGCCGGCTGCGCGGGCTTCTTCTCCGCTGCGTTCACAGCCTTGTCGTGCATTTCTGCCGGCTTATCGTGGATATCCGTCGGCTTTGCCGGCCATTCGGCGTTGGCGCGCTGTTCGAGCTCGCGCCGTTCCCGTTCGAACGCTTCCCTCTCCTCCAAACGGGTACGAGATCCGGACGCCGGATCGGCGCGCAGCATGTCCGCGCCAGCCGGGCGTACGGGCGCTATTCTTTCTGGCACGGGCCGTTCCTCGCGGAGTTCCGCTGAGGGAATGGCACGGGCTTCCGCCAATGCGCGCAACCTCGCGCGGCGGACCAGGGCATCGGCGGCGATCGGATGCCGCTCCGCGAACAGGATTGCGCGGCGCTTGACCAGCGCGCGCGGGGGAAGCGGCCCCTCTTGCCGCATCGCCATGAGCGGATGGCGCTCCGCAAAAGTCTGTGCCGGTGCGAGCACTTCCGGCGGCGGAGCCGACGGAGCGATGGCGGTTGGCCGGCTACGCGGCGGAGCGACATGCGCGATGCGCAGCGGATGCGTGGTAAGGTGATGGTGCGGGAGATGAAGCACGCGCGCCACGACGGTCGCGACATGCCGTAATGCCGGGAAATGGCCGCTGAAAGTCGCGGCGATCGCGCTCGCGACAATCAGGTTGGCCGCGACCACAGCAGCGACCAGCCCGCGCCGCGTCCATGGGCGGGTACGTTGATGGCGCGGCCGCGAGGGGGGCAAGGTCGGCGCGCGATCTTCTCGCACTGCCTCGGCAGCGACACGCCGCCCGAAATCGTCCGATAGCGGCGGAGCCCGATGCGCCCCGAGAAGCCGATCGAGGTGCATATCGTCGAGCGGATCGGGCCGGGTCATGAGCCTTCTCCCAGATCTGCGGCCGAAATGCCGGCGGCTGCGACATAGGCCCTGAGCGCTGCCCGCGCGCGAACCAGCAGGGATTCGAACGCCTTGAGCTTCATCCCCAGCATGTCAGCCGCGGCAAGATTGCTGAGTTGCTCATAATAGGTCAGCACCACCGCCGCCCGTTGGCGATCGGGCAAGGCCTGGAGGGCGGATTGCGCGACATCGGACAGGCGCTGTGCATCGAGGCGCGCGTCGGCCGCAGGTGTATCATCGATGCGGTCGGGCGGCGGCGCGTCGCTCAGCCGCGCCCGCCGACGCAGGCGATCGAGACAGAGATTGGACGCGATGCGGCGGAGCCATGCCGGCAGCCCCCCACCCTGCGGCGTCCAGGCGGCGGCATGGTCCCACAATCGAAGCAAGCTTTCCTGCGTCACATCCTCCGCCTCGCTGGCGTCGCCCAGCATTCGATAGGCGAGCCGGTGCAGCGGGGTGGCATGCCGGTCGATCAGCATACGGAATGCGGACGCGTCGCGACGCGCGATCGCCGCAACCAGCGCCGCGTCATCGGGCTCCGATACGGTTTCCGCACTCGCCAGCGTCACGTCACTCCGGCCATCCCCGTTGAGGATAGAACGCCACGGTACAAAAAACCCTTCGCAGGCCCATTCAGGCGGTGCGGATCATCCCATCCACGACCGTCACGGGCCAGACCGAAAGCCCGGCCCCGACACAAGGCCCGCCAACGCAGCGCCCGGTCTCGATATCGAACAGCGCGCCATGCCAGGAACAGAGGATCAGCTCGCCGCCCGAACTGAGATAACGGTCAAGCTCCTGCGCCAATGGCAGCCCCATATGCGGGCAGCGGTCACGATAGCCGAACACCTCATCACCCTTACGCACGACGAAGCCGTGGAAGCGACCGGCCTTCATCTGCAGCACGAAATTGCGCGCACTCCCGTCGGGAATGTCTTCGAGGGCGGCGAGGCGGACGCCGGGTGGGGTTTCGACCAGCCGCTCGTCTTGATTCACGCGGTCGCGGCGCCCGGTTGGCGATCGGGATGGGCTGCGGCGAAGGCAGGCAAGGCGCGCGCTCTTTCCGCAACGGCCCGGATTTCGGGAAAAGCGCTTAAATCGACATTGAAGCGCTCGGCATTGAACACCTGCGGGACCAGGAAGCAATCGGCAATGGTCGGTGTCGCGCCGAAGGCGAAACCGCTGCCGTGGCGGCCGATCAGGACCTCCAGCGCCGCGAAACCTTCGTGAATCCAATGCGCGATCCAGGCATCGATCTGTTCCTGCGGCTGCTGAAGTTCATCCTTCAGATATTTGAGAATACGTAAATTATTGAGCGGATGCACATCGGCCGCGATAGTCAGGGCCATGCCACGCACGATCGCCCGCTGGTCGAGCGCCCGGGGCAGCAAGGCGGGCTCAGGCCAACGTTCCTCCAGCCATTCGAGGATGGCGAGGCTCTGCACATAAGCATGGCCGTCATGCTCGACCGCGGGCACCAATCCCGCAGGCGCGATGGACGTATAATTGGGGTCCTTGTGCGCGCCTATGCGGAGGTCATGATCGATTTCTTCATAGTCGAGACCCTTTAGATTGAGCGCAATCCGCACCCGATAGGCCGCGCTCGACCGCCAATAGCTGTGGAAAAGGATATCGCTCATGGTGCGGGCACTATCACCGCGCTGCACGGTCCGAAACCGATCGCCGCATAGCCATCGGCACGCGCAACCGCGCGCAGCGTGACCTCGTCCCCGTCTTCCAGGAAGGTACGCGTTTCGCCTGTCGGCAATGTGACCGGCACCTTCCCGCCCTGGCTGATCTCCAGCAGGCTGCCGAAAGCGTCCGGTTCCGCGCCCGAAAGCGTGCCCGTACCGATCAGATCGCCCGGCTGAAGATTGCAGCCGTTCGAGGCGTGATGGGTCACGATCTGTGCCATCGTCCAGTACATGGCAGTCGATGTGCCCTTGCTGAGCGAGAACGGCGCCAGGCCCTGTTCGCGCATTTTCGCGCTGCTGATCTGCACCTCCAGCTCCAGCGCATAAGCGCCGTTCTTCTGGTCCGCGGCGTCGAGCAGGTAGGCCAAAGGCGCCGGATCGCCCTCGGCCCGCGCAGGCTGCGCGGTTCGGAACGGTGCCAGCGCTTCGGCGGTCACCACCCAAGGCGAGATCGTCGTGTGGAAGTTCTTGGCCAGAAACGGCCCCAAAGGCTGATACTCCCACGCCTGCACGTCGCGCGCGGACCAGTCGTTTAGCAAGCAATAGCCCGCAATATGCCGCTCCGCCTCGCCGATCGGGATAGGATGGCCGAGCGCATTGCCCTGCCCCACCCAGATGCCCAGCTCCAGCTCATAATCGAGCCTGTGCGAGGGGCCGAAGCTGGGTTCGGCGTCGTTAGGGCCTTTACGCTGGCCGTTCGGCCGCGTCACTGCGACGCCCGAGGGCCTCACCGACGATGCGCGGCCATGATAGCCGATCGGCACATATTTATAGTTGGGTAGCAGCGGATTGTCGGGCCGGAACAGCGCGCCGACATTGGTCGCATGATGGATGCCGACATAGAAATCGGTATAGTCCCCGATCGCGGCGGGAAGGTGCAGCGCGCATTCGTCGGCACGGTAGAGCAAGGGTTCCACCAAAGCGAGGTGCGTCTCTTCCGACAGAAGCTCCGACAGGCGCCGCCGCATCGCGATACGGTCGCCCTGGGGCAGGCCCATCAGCGCGTTGAGCGTATTGCCCGCCAGCGTGTGAGCTACTGCGTCGGGCAGCAGCCCGGCCACGCCGCCCAATTCGAGAATATGATCCCCGATCGCCACACCGGGCCGTGCCGCATGGTTGCCCGGCGAGAAGATGCCGAGCGGCAGATTCTGGATCGGAAAATCGGGATGATCATTGGCGCTTTCGACCCAGCTTGTGCGCTTGGGATCGTGGGTTTCGTCGATCAGGCTCACGGCAGCTTCGCCTTTTCGAAATCGGCCCAGCAATCGTCATAGTCGAGCTGGCAGAGTGGGCTTTCCGCCGCCCATCGCGTCGGACGGATCACCCAGCGGCTTTCGAACATGAAGGCCATCGTCCCTTCGATCTTGTGGGGCTTGAGGTCGGCGGCGACCGCCTTTTCGTAACTGGCGCGGTCGGGACCATGGCCCGCCATCTGATTGTGGAGGCTCGCGCCACCCGGGGCAAAGCCCCCTTCCTTGGCGTCGTAGGCTCCTTCGATCAGGCCCATATACTCGCTCATCACGTTGCGATGGAACCAGGGTGGACGGAACGTCTGCTCGGCTACCATCCAGCGCGGTGGGAAGATCACGAAATCGCAATTGGCGGTGCCATGATGCTCGGACGGCGAGGTCAGCACTGTGAAGATCGACGGATCGGGATGGTCGAAGCTGACCGTGTTGATCGTGTTGAAGCGCCTGAGATCGTAGCGGCACGGCGCGAGATTGCCGTGCCAGGCGACCACGTCGAACGGCGAATGGTCGAGCGTCGTCGTCCAGAGCCGGCCCTGGAACTTCTGGACAATCTGGTGCGGCTCGTCCCTGTCCTCATACCAGGCCGGCGGCGTCTCGAAATCGCGCGGATTGGCGAGGCCGTTCGATCCGATCGGGCCTAGATCGGGCAAGCGGAACGGCAAACCGTAATTCTCGGCAACATAGCCACGCGACGGGCCTGGTAGCTCGACCCGAAAGCGCACCCCGCGTGGGATCAACGCGATCTGGAGCGGCGCGATCTCGAACCGGCCAAGCTCGGTGACGATCGTGAGCGTGCCTTGTTGCGGCACGATCAGCATTTCGCCATCGGCGTTCTGGAACGCGCGGCGCTCCATCGGCCGGTTGGCGGCGTAGAGATGGATGCCAAGCCCCGCCCCGGTGGCGACATCGCCATTGCCGCCATAGGTGATCAGGCCATCGACAAAGTCCGTCGCGGTATCAGGCAGAGGAAGCGGGTCCCAGCGCAGCCGGTTGGGAGTAGGCGGAAGCTCGTCGAAAGGACCGGAGCGCAGCAGCGCCGCCCCCCGATAGGGCTGGAACGGCTTGTGGCTCGCGGTCGGCCGGAGGCGATAGAGCCACGAACGCTTATTCTCGGCGCGGGGCGCGGTGAAGGCGGTACCCGAAAGCTGTTCGGCATAGAGGCCGAACGGGACCTTCTGCGGCGAATTCTGGCCCTGGGGCAAAGCGCCCGCGACCGCTTCGGTCGCGAAATGGTTGCCGAAGCCGGTGAGCATCTCTGTCATTCTCCGCTTCCTAAGCCCTCTCCCGTTTTTGCGGGAGAGGGTTGGGTGAGGGTCTTCTTCTTCGGCGGACAAGAAGAAGACCCTCACCTCCCGTCGCTACGCGTCGGGCCCCTCCTCTCCCATGAAAATGGGAGAGGTTTTAATGCCTCATTCGTCGACCGTAATCACCCCGCGGCGGATCTGGTCGAGCTCGATCGACTCATAGAGCGCCTGGAAATTGCCGTTGCCGAAGCCCTCATTGCCCTTGCGCTGGATGATCTCGAAGAAGATCGGCCCGAACATGTTCTCGGTGAAGATCTGGAGCAGGATGCCCTCGTCGCCGACATTGCCGTCGATCAAGATGCGATTTTTCTTCAGGCGCTCCAGGTCCTCGCCATGGCCGGGCACGCGCTTGTCGACCAGCTCGTAATAGGTCTCGATCGTGTCCTGCAGGCGCACCCCGCGCGCGCGCAGTCGCTCGACCGTGTCGTATATATTGTCTGTGGTGAGGGCCAAATGCTGGATGCCCTCGCCATTATAATCCTTGATGAATTCCTCGATCTGGCTCTTGTCGTCCTGGCTTTCATTCAAGGGGATGCGGATCGCGCGGTCGGGCGCGATCATCGCCTGGCTGAACAGGCCGGTCGCCTTGCCCTTGATGTCGAAATATTTCTGCTCCTCGAAGCCGAAGAGCGTTTTGTAGAATTCGGACCAGACCCGCATCTGCCCGCGCCGGACATTGTGGGTCAGGTGATCGAGCAGATCGAGCCCGACATTGTTCTTCGCCTCGGCTTCGCGCCAGCCCGGAAATTCGGCCCAGTCCTCATAGAGATCGATGCCGTCCTGGATGAAATAGAGGTAGGAACCGCCGATCCCCTGGATCACGGTATCGTCCTCGTCGGTCGCCTGGCCGCCATTGGCGAGCGCCCATTTCAGCGCAGCTTCCGGATCGGCGACACGGAATGCCATCGCGCTCGCCGATGCGCCATGCGCATTGCGGAACGCGGCGACGCGGCCATCGGCATCGCGGTTGAGCATCAGGTTGATCCGGCCCTGCTTGTAGCGAGTGATATTCTTGGTCGGATGGCGGTGCGAGGGCACGAAGCCCATCTGCTCGAACTGACGCCCCATCGCCTCGGGATGGGGCGAGGTGAACTCCACAAATTCGAAACCGTTCAGGCCGAGTGGGTTTTCAGGAGTCTGCGCCATAGGGAATGCACCCTCAAACTAGTATCAATTGATACCATCTAATGCGTCTTTGCGGCTTTGGTGTCAAATGATACCAACGCGCATGGCCGACGTTTCGCTGCGTCTCGACGCGTTCATCCCCTACCTGTTATCCGTGACATCCAATGTGGTGAGCGATGCGATCGCCAGCACCTATCAGGCGCTGTTCGGGCTCACGATCCCGGAGTGGCGTTTGATCGCGGTGATCGGCGAGGCCGACGGCATCACCCAGCAGCAGGTCGGCCGCCGCACGCGTATGGACAAGGTGACCGTCAGCAGAGCCACGATCGCCCTGGTCGATCGCGGGCTGGTCGAGCGAAAGCCGCATGCAAGCGACCGTCGATCGCAAAGCCTGCATCTGACCAGAGCGGGACATGATCTTTACGATCAGGTCGCGCCCAAGGCGATTGAACTGGAACGGCGCATCTTCGCCAGCTTCGATCCCAAGGAGGTCGCCGCGTTCAGCGATATGCTCATCCGAATTCAGGACGTTACGCTGGCAATCGACGGCGAAATCTAGATCATTCCCAGATAGCGCAGAACCGCCAGAACCGCGATCAGCAAGGTAATGGCCACGATGATCGCGGCGACGTTCACGCCCGTCTTCTCGACAACGACTTGCTTGCTCTCGTCCGCCATTGAATCCTCCTCTTGTTATCGCGCCGAACGCGCCGTCGAGGAGGCCGTTCCGATCAGTCGGGCAGCATCTTGCCCTGCTGTCCCGCCAGTTCGACCACATATTGCCATGCGACCCGGCCCGAACGGCCGCCGCGCTGGGTCGCCCAGGCGATCGCCTCCTGCGGATCGAAGTCGAGCCCGTAGGCGCGCGCATATCCGCCAACGATCGCCACGTAGGTCGGCTGATCCACCACATGGAAGCCAAGGCTCAGGCCGAACCGATCGGCCAAGGCCAGCTTGTCGTCGGCCGCATCGCGCGGATTGATCGCGCTTTCCTGTTCGGCCATGTCGCGCGGCACGATGTGACGGCGGTTGGCGGTGACGTGCAGCCGCGCATTGCCCGGCCGCGCCTCCGCCCCGCCCTCAAGCACCGACCGCAGCAAGCGCGGAGCCTCGCTGGGTTCAGCGAATCCAAGATCGTCGATGAAAAGCACGAAAGCGCGCGGAATGCCTGCGAGCGCTGCAAACAGGCCAGGCAGGCCGGCGAGCCCATCACCCGCCACCTCGACCAATGCGAGTGCCCCGCCTTCTTGCTGTACTTGCCCGACCGCGGCCTTCACCAGCGCCGATTTGCCGGTGCCGCGTGCGCCCCACAACAAGACATCATGCGCGGGCAGGCCTTTGGCGAGACGGCGCATATTGCCGAGCACGGCCTCCTTCTGCGCCTCCATCCCTTCGAGCAGATCGAGCGATTTGGGTTCGAAGGTGCGCGCGGCTTGGAGCGCACCATCGCGCCAGACATAGGCTGGGTGAGCGAGCGGGTCGGCGCTCTCGGGCGGTGGCGGCGCGATCCGTTCGAGTGCGGCCGCGATACGAGCGAGCAGATCTTCGTTCATGCCTTGAGCGCGTCCAGCGCTTGACCCTCGATCCGCCAGGGCTGCCAGCCGGTCTGGCGGCGCCCGCCGATCGCGCGGTAGAAATCCATCGCCGATTCGTTCCAGTCGAGCACCGCCCAGTCGATACGCGCGCAACCGAGTGCCTCGGCCTCCGCCGCGAGCGCCCGGAACAAGGCCTTGCCCGCCCCAAGTCCACGCGCGGCATCGTCCACGAACAGATCCTCCAGATAGATGCCCGGCTTGCCCGTCCATGTGGAGTAATTGAGGAACCAGACCGCGATCCCCACCACTTTGCCCTCATGCTCGGCGACATGCGCCCAGACGCGCGGATCCGGCGCGAACAGCGTCTGCGTCAGGCTCGCCTCGGTCGCCTTCACCGCGTCTCGTTCGCGCTCATAAACGGCGAGTGCGACGATCAATCGCAGAATCGCGGGCACATCGGCTGGTATGGCGCGGCGGACGATCACGACGCGGCCTCCGTCATTGGAGCCGGGACCTGCCGCGCCCGCGCCGCAATCAGGCAGCCGACGACGATCATGCCTGCACCCAACACGGTCAGCGGCAAGACTTTCTCCCCAAACACGATCGCTCCTAGAATGGTGGCCCAGACGAAGGCGGTGAACTCGACCGGCACCAGCCGCTGCGCCTCTGCCCGGGCATAGGCCCAGGCGATCAATAGCGACGACACGATCGAAAACCCTGCGGCCAAGCCTATGAGCGGCAGCCAGTGCAGAGGCAACCACGCGGCGCCTATCGGTGCCCCAAGCAAATAGAGGCCCGCGAAGACGAGGTTGGTGAAGAAGGTGATTTCGACCGGGCCCGCGACCAAAGCCGACTTGCGCAACAGGACGAGGTTATAAGCGTAAAAAACGCCGGCGATGATGATCGCGATCGCGCCATGAAAAGCCTTGGGTCCGCCGCCTTCATGCGCCTTGCCGAGCACGATCACGATCACGCCCGCAAAGGCGAGCAAACAGGCGATTACGGCGCTCTTGCCGACCTTCTCGCCCAGCATCGGTGCGGCCAGTAGCAAGGCAATGATCGGTGCGAGGAAGCTCAGCGCAACGCCTTCCGCCAGCGGCACATGCACCAATCCCCAGAAGAAGAGCAGGATAGAGGTTCCGGACGCCGCGCTGCGCTTGATATGGAGGATCAGACGGCCACGGTCGGGCCATTTGAGGCCCTGGACCAGGAACAGCGGACCGCTCAATGCGGTGCCGATGATCGAACGCCACAGCATCGCATTATAGGCGCCCACATGGATCGACGCCTGCTTCATCATCGCGTCCATGCACGAAAAGAGTGCAATGCCGAGGCATGCGACGCCGAAAGCGATGGTAGGAGAAGCGGGGCGCATCGCCCCGTCGTAGCGTGCGCTCAGCGCAACGTCATCGTGTCTCCGTCGATTTGCACGCCATGCAGCTGGCGGAGGTAATTCTGGCCCAGCAGCGACACCGCCAGGCCCTGCAGAACCACGCCTTTGATGCCGTAAGCGCGCTTGCCGTCGAGGCTGACTTCGCTGAGGCTCACCTCCTGCCCCATCACCGCGCCAGACGCTCCGGTGCCGACGACCTCGAAATGCGCCGGGTCGAACTTGAGGCCGAGCAGGTGTGCGTCGTCGATCGTGAGGGCCACATCGGTTGCGCCGGTATCGACCACGAAATGTATCATCTTCTTATTGACCAGCGCGTCCGCATAGAAATGCCCGTTGGCGGCGCGCGCGAGCGTTGTGTCGTGCGGCTTTACGTAGGTTTCTTCAGTGTCCGCAGCCGCTGCGGCGGGCGCGCCGCGCTTCTCGATCGGCCACAGGAAGCCGATGGCCGAACCAATGACGATCATTATGAACAGTGCGCCGCGCATAAGGCCGGGCTAAAGCGCGATGATTTCCAGCGGGTTAAAGGCGTCCGTTTCGGATCATTCCGCCGCGACGGCGACATCCGCTTTGGCCGCATTTGCCGCTTCGATCTCGGCCGCCTTGGCTTCGACCAGCTTGACGATATGGTCGACCATGTCGGCGTCCTGGACGGTATGATCGGTCACGCCCGACAGATAGACCATATGCTTGCCGTTGCCGCCGCCGGTGAGGCCGATATCGGTCTCGCGCGCTTCGCCGGGTCCGTTAACGACGCAGCCCAGCACCGAAAGCGACATCGGCGTGCGGATATGCGTCAGGCGGGATTCCAAGGCCTCGACCGTCTTGATCACGTCGAAGCCCTGGCGCGCGCAGGACGGGCAGGAAATAACGCGCACGCCGCGCTGACGCAGACCGAGCGCCTTCAGTATCTCGAACCCGACGCGGACCTCTTCCTCGGGTTCGGCCGAAAGCGAGACGCGGATCGTGTCGCCAATGCCGTACCAGAGCAGGCTACCCATCCCGATCGAGGACTTGACCGTGCCGCCGATCAGGCCGCCCGCCTCGGTGATGCCGAGGTGGAGCGGGCAATCGACGGTCTCGGCCAATTGCTGATAGGCAGCAACCGCAAGGAAGACGTCGGACGCCTTCACCGCCACCTTATATTCGTGGAAATCCTGGTCCTGGAGCAGCTTGATATGATCGAGCGCGCTCTCGACCAGAGCTTCGGGACAAGGCTCGCCATATTTTTCGAGCAGGTCCTTCTCCAGGCTCCCGGCATTGACCCCGATCCGGATCGCGCACCCGTTGGTCTTGGCGGCACGCACCACTTCGGCCACGCGCGCTTCGGATCCGATATTGCCGGGGTTGATGCGCAGGCAGGCCGCGCCCGCGTCAGCCGCTTCCAGCGCACGCTTATAGTGGAAGTGGATATCCGCCACGATCGGCACGTGCGCCGCGCGCACGATCTGCTTCAAAGCGGCGGTCGAGGCTTCGTCCGGGCACGAGACGCGGATGATGTCCGCGCCCGCTTCCTCGCAACGGCGAATCTGATCGACGGTCGCCTTCACATTCTCGGTCGGCGTGTTGGTCATCGTCTGGACCGTGATCGGCGCGTCGCCGCCCACGGGAACGTTGCCGACCATGATCTGGCGCGATTGGCGGCGCGCTATGTCGCGCCAGGGGCGTACGGAAGACATGGACCTCTTTATAGGCGCTTGAACGTGAAGGTTCAAAGGCGCTGTTCGAGATCGGCGCGATAACGGCGGCTGCCCTTCACGCTGCGCCCGTCGGCGAGCACCAATTAGAAGTCGCCGGACTGGTTGGTTTCGACCCGGCGGATCGCGTCCCGATTGACCAGACGGCCGCGATGAATGCGCACGAAACGGCCGCCAAGCTCCTGTTCGATCGCCGCCAGCGTCGCACGGTGGAGCAAGGTCCGCCCACCCGCATCGATCTCGACATAATTTCCGGCTGCATTGATCTGAACGATGTCCGCGATCGGCACCTGATGCGTCACCGCGCCGTCGCCTACCGCGAGGAATCGATCGGGCTCCTCGACGATCGCGGCACGTGTCCCTGTTCCGGCACGGGCGAGCAGCCATTGGCAAACCACCGCGAGCAATATGAATTGAAGGTAGGTCGCGGCATCCTTGCGGAATTCGTAGAGGTAGGGCGAAGCAAGCCCGCCCTCGAAACGATAAGCCAGCCCTTCGGGCCAGTAGGCGAGTTTCCGGAACAGGATCATCAGGCCGATATGGAGGCCGGAGGCGATCGGCAGGCCCGCGGCGGACGCGGCCGCCACTATCGGCCAGCCGAAACGCGGCGGTCGTATCCGTGCCGCGCCCAGCCAGATCAAGGGCATCACGCAGATCCAGGCGAGGATGCTGCTCACTTCCCAGATCCAGATATGCGCCTTGGTTTCGCGCACGCCGGCCGCGTCGAAATCGCTGATCATCGATTCGGCATTGCCGACCGTGATCAGCGCCAGCACCGCCGCGAACAGGCCGAGCATGACGAAGGCGAGCCGGCGGCGCGCGCCGTTCATCCCCATTTCCCCGCCATTCGTCCCTGCCACCGTCGCCTTCATCCCTGCCTTGCCGCCGGACATCCCCGCATTCTCGCAGTCCGATACGGCTTCGATCTAGCCCGCCTGCGACGACAACCGCCAGTGGAGAAACGGCGATGGAAACGGGCAAGCCGGCAGGCCGGCATTATGGAATGGACTGGCTCCGGATCGGGGCTTTCCAGCTTTTGATCCTGTATCATGTAGGCATGGCGTTCGTGCCGTGGGGCTTCTCGGTCAAGATGGGCGCGCCGATCGGCTGGACGGTCGTCCCGATGTTCCTGACAAATCCCTGGCGCCTATCATTGTTGTTCGCGGTATCGGGCTTTGCCAGCGCCGCCTTGATCGAACGGAGCAGCGGCATCGGCGCCTTCCTGCGTTCGCGCATAGCCCGGCTCGGCATCCCCTTGCTGGCCGGCATCCTCATCTTCGTGACGCCGCAGCCCTGGATCGAGCTGGTCACGCAACACGGTTACACGCATGGCTTCGTTTATTTCCTGGCGCACGATTATTACCGGCCGCAGCAGATCGATGGCGTGTTCGTGCCGACCTACATGCACCTTTGGTTCGTGGTCTATCTGCTGGTCTATACGCTGATCTGGGGTGCATTGCTGAGCTTGCCGCAAAGCTGGCTGATGAGGGTACGCAAAGCGGCGGAAGCCGTGCTGTCAGGCCCTGCTTTGCTTCCGTTCGGCATCGCCGCCTTCTTCTGCATTCACAATTTCGTGTCGCCGGGCTGGGAGGACACGCACCTGCTCGTGAACGACTGGAGTGCGCATCTGGATTATTTCGGTGCCTTCCTGTTCGGCGTGCTGCTGCGCCGGTCGGCGGGCGTCCGCGCAGCGGTTGCGCGCTGGTGGAAGCCGGCGGGGATGGCCGCAATCCTCGGCTGGTCCTACCTCGCCTGGGCCGAGCTGGCTTATCCTGGGGACGCGCGCATGGGCTATGCGCTCGGCCTGCTCTATCGGATTGCGCGTTCGACCGAGGCCTGGTGCGCGATCGTGGCCCTGGTCGGCCTCGCGGAAACGCACTGGAACCGCGACAGCAAATGGCGGCCGATGCTCGCCGAGGCGGTCTTCCCCTTCTACATCATCCACCAGACCGTGATCGTCGTGGTCGGCTACTGGCTGCTGATGACGCCCACCACCGCCTATGAGCGTTTCCTGATCCTGGTGGCGGCGACGGTCGCGGGCAATTGGGCCTTCTATCTGATCGGGCGCCGGATCGATGCGCTGCGGCCATTGATCGGGCTGAAGCGCCGAACCGCGCCCAAGCCGGTTCCCGCCGAGGCGATCCTGGTCTAGAGCGCCCGCATGACCAAGCCCGCGCCGACATGGACCATCGTCATTCACGGCGGCGCGGGCAGCATGACACCCGAAACCTTGGGCGAAGCCGGCGAGCGCGAGGCACGCGAAGCCCTTGCCCGCGCGCTCGAAGCCGGCACTGTTATCCTGCGAAATGGTGGCGCGGCCCTGGATGCGGTCCAGGCCGCGGTCGTCGTGCTGGAGGACGATCCGCATTTCAACGCCGGCCGGGGATCGGTCTTCACCGCCGAAGGCCGGATCGAGTGCGACGCGGCGATCATGGAGGGTGCTTCGCTTGAGGCCGGTGCAGTCGCTGGCGTGCGTTCGACCCGCAATCCGATCAAGCTGGCACGCGCGGTGATGGACAAGAGCGCGCATGTCTTCCTGGCGGGCGCCGGTGCCGACGGGTTCGCCCGCGCGCACGATATCGAGGCGGCCGACCCGGCCTGGCTCGAGACGGACGAGCGCCGCCGTCAGCTCGACGAGATACTCGCCCGCCCCGACACGCCGTTCGACAGCGCGATGAAGTACGGGACGGTCGGTGCGGTGGCGGTCGACGGTGAAGGCCACGTCGCCGCCGCCACCTCGACCGGCGGACTGACCGGCAAGAAATGGGGTCGCGTCGGCGACTCGCCCCTGGTCGGAGCTGGCACCTACGCGGACGATCGGGCCGCGGCGGTATCGTGCACGGGATCGGGCGAATATTTCATCCGCCTGGGCGTGGCGCATGAGATTTGCGCGCGCGTCCGGCTGGCCGATTGGTCGATCGAGGACAGCGCGGACACCTTGATCGACGAACTTGGCGACATGGGCGGCAAAGGCGGCGTGATCGTGGTCTCGCCCGACGGATCGGGCGGCTGGGCTTTCAATACCAAGGCGATGTACCGCGCGATGCAAACGCACGATTCCGCGCCGGAAATTGCAATATACGGCCACGAATGACCTTGCGCGGTCATGGGACTGCTCTACCCCGCTGGCTTATGGTCCGTTTTCGTCTGTCGGCGCTGATTGCTGCGCTCACTCTGATCTTCGCGTCCTCCCCCGCCGCGGCATGGTGGGAATATGGCCATCAGACCACCGCCGAAGTGGCGATGAAGCTGGTCAAGCCAAGGACGAAGCAGTCGATTCTTTGGCTTCTGAAACAGCAGAAAGTGCTGCAGACGCCCACCTGCGCCGCGCGCACGATCGAGGACGTCTCGGTCTGGCCGGATTGCATCAAGACGCTCGGCGACCGTTTCTCCTACGCTTACGAATGGCATTTCCAGGACGTCGATATCTGCAAGCCATTCGATCTCAAGGCACCTTGCGCTGGCGGCAATTGCGTGTCGGCCCAGATTGCCCGCGCGCAGCGCATGGTCGCCGACCGTGAACTTCCCGCGCGCGACCGGCTGATGGCGCTGGCTTTCCTGGTCCACTTCGTCGGCGATCTGCACCAGCCGCTGCATGGCGCGGAGCATGACGGCGATCAGGGCGGCAACAAGGTCAAGGCGAGCTACGGCGCGATCCCACGGACCAATCTCCATTCGATCTGGGACGGCTTGCTCGCGGACCGCGCGATTTCCACACCTCCCGCCGGGCCTGCCGGCATCCTGTCGGAAATCTCGCTCGAGCAACGCGCTGAGCTGGCCAAGGGCAGCATCCAGGACTGGAGCCGGGAAAGCTGGGAGATTGCCCGGACGCAGGTTTATGGCAGCGTGATCGCCGATCCCTGCAACACGCCGGCCTCCACCAAGGTCGCAATGGACGAAGCGAAGATCGAGCAGCTTATCCCGGTGCTGCGGATGCAGGTCGCCAAGGGCGGAATCCGCCTCGCCCGGTTGCTCGATGAGGCATTGGATGGAAACCATCCGGAGGTGGCGCATCCTCCGAAGCCCAAGCGCAGCTGATGCGCTATTTCCTCGACACCGAATATAACGGCTTTGGCGGCAGCCTGATCAGCCTCGCCTTGGTTCCGGAGGAAGGCGACCAAGACTATTATGTGGTCGTGCCGATGGCGGAGGAGGAGCCCCACCCCTGGGTTGCCAAGAATGTGATGCCTTACCTGCGCAGTGTGCCGGCCATGCTGTATAACGAACTGGATGCCGTCGCTGCAGCACATGACATCGCCGCTTATCTAAGCACCGATCCCGATCCGGAGATCATCTGCGACTGGCCCGAGGATATCGCGCTCTTCTGCCGCCTGATCCAGATCAGCGACGGCCAGATCGTCGAGCTTTCCAACCTGCGCTTCCACTTTCTGCGCACGCCCGGCTTCTCGACCGCGCGCAACAGCCAGGTGCCGCATAACGCGCTGCACGATGCGCGCGCTCTGCGAGATTTCGTGCTGATGCTGGAGAGATAATCCTCCCCGGCACGGGGAGGGGGACCAGCCGCAGGCTGGTGGAGGGGGCGCGACGCGAGCGATAGCCTCGCCGCAATCCCCCTCTCCCACGCCGCTTCACGGCGCGGTCCCCTCCCCGCAAGCGGGGAGGATCTCAAAAACTACTGCGGCACCATCGTCACTGCACGGCGGTTCTGGGCCCAGGCTTCCTCGTCGGAGCCAGTCGCGATTGGGCGTTCCTTGCCATAGCTGATCACGCTGATTCGCGCGGCGTTGACGCCGGCATTGACCAGGAAGTTCTTGGCCGAATTGGCGCGGCGGTCGCCTAGCGCGAGGTTGTATTCGCGCGTGCCACGTTCGTCGCAATGGCCTTCGATCGTGACGCGCACGTTCGGATATTTGGCGAGCCACTGCGCCTGCTTGGCCAGGATCGACTGCGCTTCGGAATCGATGTCCGAGCTGTCGGTCGCGAAATGGACCGTGTCGCTGCCCGCCTGCGCCAGGAAGTCCGCGCGCGAGCCCGGCGTCGGGCCTTCATTGGTCGGCGGTGGCGGCGTGGGCGTGGTGGTCGTGGTGACCGTTTCCGAAGGTGCGGGCGGAAGCTGCTTCGGCGGCTTCTTGGTGCAGCCGGCAAGCCCAATCAGGGCCGCCGTGGTCAGCAGCATGGCCGTCTTGTTCATGGGGTGCATCCTTTCTGTTGATGAGGTTAATGTGATCAGTTCAGGGAAGTAACGGTCCCCACGCAGGATCCGATCCATCCAGCGGGGTGGGAATCGGACGTTCATTCACGCCAGTCAGATCGACCGACCAGAGATCGGCCTTCCCCGAGCCCTTGGCGGTGCGGAAGAACATCAGCACACGGCCGTTGGGCGCCCAAGTAGGACCTTCGTCTTGCCAGCCGTTGGTCAGATCCTTGGCACCCGAGCCATCGGTGCCCATCACCCCGACCGCGAAGCCGCCGCCAAGATGGGTGTAAGCGATGAGGTCGCCGCGCGGACTCCAGACCGGCGTCGCATAGCGCCCGCCGCCAAAGCTGATGCGATGCTGGTTCGAGCCGTCGGCATTCATCACGTAGAGCTGCTGCGTGCCCGAGCGGTCGCTTTCGAACACGATCCTGCTGCCATCGGGCGAATAGGAACCGCCGGTGTCGATTCCCGGCGAGGTAGTGAGCCGCACCGGTGTACCGCCGCTCGCGGAGACGCGGTAGATGTCGCAATTGCCGTTCACGATCATCGAGAAGAGGATCGAATGGCCATCGGGCGAGAAACGCGGCGCGAAGGTCGTGTAAGGCTGGTTGACCACCAGCCGCTTGCGGCCCGACCCCACGTCATAGACGTAGACGCGCGGCTGATCGTTCTCGAACGACATGAACACCACGGTCTGGCGGTTGGGCGCGAAACGCGGCGTCAGCACCAGGCTCTGGCCGTTGGTGATGAAGCGATGGTTGGCGCCGTCCTGATCCATGATCGCGAGCCGCTTGGTGCGGTTCTTCTTGGGCCCGGTCTCCGAGACGTAGATCACCTGGCTATCGAAATAGGGCCCCTCGCCCGTCAGGCGCGAATAGACCGTGTCGGCGCATTTGTGTGCGCCGCGGCGCCATTCGGCAGGCTTCACCACGAAGCCCTGGCGCACCATCTCGCTCTTGGCGAAGACATCGTAGAGATAGCAGCCGACAGTCAGCGTGCCGTCGCCATTGGCCTGAACGAAACCCTGGACCAGGGCCTGCGCCCCCGTCGGCAGCCAGGCGCCATAATCGGGCGCGGACACCTGCGGGAAGCTGACCGGGCGAAGCTGGTCCTTCGACAGCGGCGCGAACAGGCCGCTATTCTTGAGATCGTTGGTGATGATCTCCGACACCTGATTACCGAGCGTATCGGTCGATCCCGCCGGCGTCTGAATCGCGCTCGGCGTCGGCATAACCGGGATCGCGATCGGCATCTTGTTGGAGATGCCGCCGCTTATGTCCACGGTCAGGCGCTGGCCGGGCGCAGGCCCGGCACCCGGTGCAGGCCCCGGGCCTTGCGGTGCCGCGCTCTGCGCGGTGGCCGCGCCGGGCATGAGGGCCAGCGTGATCGAGGCCAGCAGGTGCCAAGTCTTCATCGATCCTCTCATCCTTATTGCATCTGGCCCGGGGTGAACCGGAAATTCAAATCGTCCCAGCCGCCCTCGTAGAGTTCGGCCGGCAGGTGGACCGGCGCGCACCGCAACACCGCGCGCCGTGCAACATCCTCAATCTGCTTGGCATAGGCACGGTTGGCCGGGCTGATCCCGGTCTGCTCGACCAGTTGAGGGTTTCCTGCGACCGAACCATCCTTGTTGTAACGCAGGCGTAGCGTCGTAACGATCTGCATCGCCGGTGTACCGCTTAAACCGGCAAGCTCGTAGCAGGGTTGGACCTGGCGTTTGATCGCCGCGGCGAGGCCGTTCATCGCGGCGCCCGTTATCGGCGCGCGCGCTCTCTCGCCCTTCCCTGCCGAGGCGCCGAGCACGCCCTTGAGCAAGGCGCCGACCTTCTCGGAAGACGCGCGGTCGGCCTTGGCGCGCGCGTCGCTGCCCGCCTGCTCGCTCTTGGCGGTGGCGCGCACATCCTTGAGGATATCGGTCAGCGCCTTTTGCGGGGGCTGTGGCTTGGGTTTGAGCGCGGGCGTGGGCGAAGCCGGGGTCGGTTGCGGTTTCTGCTGCACCGGTTTGGGCTGCGGCGGCGTCGGGCTGGGCGCGGGCGGCGGCGCTTCCTTGGGCGGCGCCTGATCGGGCGCCTGCATTTCTTGCGGAGCTTCGGTCGCGGGATTGGGTGCTGCGGAACGCAGGCCGACCGCGTCGACCAATTGTACGTCCATCGCCTCCTGCGGCGGTTGCACCGGGGGCACACGTTTGGCGATGCTGATCGTCAGAGCCGCGAACAGCAGCAGATGCGCGACGACCGCAAGGCCGAGGCCTTTCTGATCGGTGCGGGTCATTACCAGACTCCCTCTCCCCAGCGGGGAGAGGAACGTCGAGGTCGGTCATGCCCCCGGCATGACCTCCGAGATGCCGGGGGCATCTCGGACCTCGACGTTGGTGAGGGGGAGCGAGCGCAGCGAGCGCCTAAGCTCGTAGCGACGGCCACCCTCACCCAACCCTCTCCCTCAAGGGAGAGGGCTTCAGGCGGATGCACATAAGCGACGGGAAAAGGCGCTGCCGCCATATCACTTCTGGTCCTGCGCCTCGTTGGTAACGAGCGCGACCTTGTTGAGGCCGGCGCGGTTAAGCTCGCCCATCACCTGCATCACGCGCCCGTAATCGAGGCTGCGGTCGGCGCGCAGGTAGATTTGAGGGGCGTCGGCACCATGCGGCAGACTCGCCAATCTATCGGGCAGGCCCGGCAGCGGCACTTGTACGTCATCGATGAAGACCTTGCCGCTCGTATCGAGGCTGATCTGGACGGGTTTCTGCTGCTGTTCGAGCGGCTTCGCGCGGCTGTCGGGCAGGTTCACGGGCACGCCCGCAACGAGCAAGGGCGCGGTCACCATGAAGATGATCAGCAGCACCAGCATCACGTCGACCAAGGGCGTGACGTTGATCTCCGCCATCGGCGCGCGCCGGCGCCCGTGACCGCGGCGCGGGGCTGAACCCATCGCCATCGCTCAGGCCTCCCCGTCCAGCTCGCGGCTGAGGGTGGTGTGGAAGCCGTCGGCGAAGCGGTTGAGCCGCGCCTCGACCATATCGAGGCGATGGACCATGCGGTTATAGGCAATGGTCGCCGGAATCGCCGCGAACAGGCCGAGCGCGGTTGCGAACAAGGCCTCGGCGATGCCCGGAGCGACCGCGCCGAAGCTCGTATTCTGCGAAGCGGCGATATCGGCGAAGGAGCGCATGATCCCCCAGACCGTGCCGAACAGGCCGACGAAGGGGCAGACCGAGCCGATCGTGGCGAGGACGTTGAGCCCACGCGACAGATTCTCGACCTCGCCCGCCGACGCGGTCGCCATCACCGAAGTCAGGCGCTCGCGCGTCGCAGCCTTGTCGACCTTCGGCTTGGACGTGGACTTGCGCCATTCGGTCATGCCCGCCGTGAAGACGCGCGCGGCGGGAACCTCGGACCGGACATTGGCGTCGAGGAAACGGTCGATGTCGCTCGCCTTGGCGAAATCCTTCTCGAATTCGACATTCTGCCGGTCCGCACGCCGCAATACGCCGCCACGTCCGAAAATGATCGTCCAGGTCCAGAGACTGGCCAGCAACAGGCCGAGCATCACGATCTTCACGACGATATCCGCGTGCAGGAAAAGCGCGACCGGGGAGAGAGCGGCTTGCGTGTTGGTGCTGACGGTGATGCCGTTCATTGCGCTTGTTCTGCTCCTTCATAACCCTGGAACGCTTCGACCCAGGCGGCTGGTTGCCTTCGAGGCCGGCCATCCGGGCCGACGAATGCGACGGTGATGAGTCCCTCGACCAGTACCTGCCCGTCGCGGATGACTCTCTGCTGAATGACGCAGGCTGCCTGACGCACTTGCTCGAGCTGGCTGACGATGATCAATACCTCGCCCAGCCGGGCGGGCCTCAGATATTTGAGGTCGGCCGCGGCCACGACATAGGCGCCCTCGCCGCCATGCTGCGCGGCGGCGATGTCGATTCCGCACAGATTGAGCATGTCGGTCCGCGCGCGTTCGAAAAAGCGCAGGAAATTCGCGTGATAGACCACGCCGCCGGCGTCGGTATCCTCATAATAGACGCGCACCGTGAAGCGATGCTCGCGATCGACGAAGCGGCCGGAGTAAGGCAAATCGGGGGAAGCGCCAGGCATCGTAAACCCGCCTTAGGGAACATGAACGCGCAAAAAAACCCCTCGCGTCCCGGCCGCACCTACGCGAGCGCTCTTGGTGGGGAAGGTCTCAATACTCGATCTGATTGAGACCTGGAGAGAGCACCTGTTCCTGCCCTTTCCAGACGAATGTGCCGGATAGGCCGGCGGGGAGAATCACCGTTCCGCCGATGCCGTTCGTGCCGGTGCGCGCCAGCTCGACGTCGACCGTCCCCGCCGGGTGCGGCATATGTCCGGATACATGCGTTAGCCCACCCAAAGCGGGGGTGATCCTCACCGTTCGGAAGCCGGGCGAGCCCGGCCGGATACCCAGTACCGTGGTCAGCAGATGATAATTGGGATGCGCGCTCCAGGCGTGCGAATCCGATCGGCTCGGTTCGGGATTTTCGGGCGTGGTGGTGAGCCCGTTGCGGATCATCTCGCGCCAGGGCGCGAGCCGGTCGAGATAGAGGTCGGCGAGCCCGGCCTGCTCCATCGCCTCGTCGACATAAAAGCGGAAATAATAGCTGGCCTGGAGCAGCGAAGGATCGGCCAGCACGCGCCGCATCAACGCCGCCCGCTCGCTATCGGGCACCGCGCCCGCAAGGATTGCGAGTGTATTCGTGTGCTGAGAGAATGAGCTGCCATCCGGGGTGTCGGCGAACAAGCCTTTGGCCGCATCCCAGGCTTGCGCGCGCACGGCCATATTGAGCCGATCCGACAAAGCGCGGTCGCGCGTCGCGAGGGCGGGCTCGCCCAATGCCTGCTCGATCTCGGCCGCCTGGCGCAGCACGTAGGAGAATTGCAGCGTCAGTGCGGCGGAGTGGCCATTCTCCGATTCGGGTGCGGTGCCGCGGTCGAAGTCGTTGTTCCAATCGAGGAAGTTCCACCACGGCATCGGCCCAAGCATGCCGGTTTGGTCGACCTGCTGCTCGTACCAGGCGATGACGCCGCGCATCCCCGGCAGGAAATTGCGCACGAAGGCAGGGTCGTCGCGCAGCATCCAATAATCGTGGAGCATCGCCACCCACCACAGGGAGAATGGCGGGATGTAGCCCGGCGACCGCGAAGGATAAGCCATCGCGGTGAGGCCTTCGGGCGTGCGCGACTGATCGAACTGTTCGATTGCGTTGCGCATCAGCCGGTCATCGCCGCTCTGATAGAGCGACAGCAGCGCCTCGATCCGCGCGTCGCCCACATATTGAAGCTGCTCGTAATAAGGCGTGTCCCAGAAGCTTTCGAACGCGCTCATCCGGAACACGCGCCAGTCGATATCCCATACGCCGTCGATCCATTTCTGATCGCTGGCGAAGGCAGCCTGCTGCTGGAAGGGATAAGCCGTATAAATGCCGTGGACGTCGTGCAGGCGCAGCGGCGTGGCGCCGGTCCGGATATCGAGCTGAATATAGCGCCAGGTCCGCAACCATAAGGGCTGGAAAAGTCGCGCGCCGCCGTCAAGGATCAGATGGTCGTGCAGGCCGCGGATCGTCTTCCCGGTAACCTCATCGCGATTACCCTTGTTGCCCTGCGCGTCGAACAGCGATTCCGCATAGGTCAGATCGATCGTCGCGCCCGTGCCGCCGCCTGTTTCGATCACCGGATAGCCCATCGTCAGATGTCCCTGATCAAGCAGGAGCGCGACGCGGCGATGCGCGGGAATGACAAGATCACCCGCCCCCTTCAGGAAGCGAGCATCCGCCTTGATGCCTTCGACCCGCCGGAGTGCGGCAAAGCGGGTCGGGCTTTCTTCCGGTTGCGGGATCGTGCGCGGAACGAGCTGCCAATCCGCACTAAGGCCAAAAGGCGAAGCGCCCCGCGGCAATGCCTCAGCTACAGGCTGTGCGGGCTGCCAGTGCCTATCGTCGAAATCCGGCTTTTCCCAACCCCAGGGATAGAGCTTCGCATCCACCGTCTCCTGGGGCGAAGCGGCGTAAAACCCGCCGGTATCGGCACCGGTCAAGCGATCGAAAGAATAGGCTTTGTCCCAATAGACTTTCCAGCCGGCACCCGTGTCGATCGCTGCTTCGGCAGGACCTTCGCCATGGAGCAGGAACGCGGTGCGATGGCTGATCTGGAACAAGGGGCGAAAATCGCTCCAATTCCAGACTTCGGCGGCGATCAGGTTGCGGCCCGGCTTGAGCCAGGGCGCGAGATCGACCGTCTCGTAATGCCAATGCATCAGGTCGCCGCGCGCCGGCCCGGTCGCGACCGACGTGCCGTTCACGAACAGGCGATAGCGATTATCGGCCGAGACGTTGACGATGAAATGGGCGGGCACCGCCGATAGCGTGAAGCTCCTGCGGAAATGGAATACCCCCGCTCCCTGCGGCGGGGCCTCGGCATCGGTGATCCACTTGGCGGACCAGGCCGGATGGCGCTCCTCCGCCGCCATGGCTGGCACGGCGACCAGCAGGGCCAATAGGAAAGCGCGCAGCATAGGAATGCATCCCACGCCGCGCGCTTGCAGGCAATATCGCTCCTCCCTCGGAAGGGAGGGGCTTTCTCGTTCAGTTGACCGTCAGTGCGAGCTTGCCGTCCGCATCGTCGACCGTGACGGTCGACCCGTCGGGCACCTCGCCGCGCAGGATCGCCTCCGCGAGCGGGTCCTGCAGATATTTCTGCACCGCGCGCTTGAGCGGCCTGGCGCCATAGACCGGATCGTAGCCGACCCGCCCTAGCCATTCGCGTGCCGCGTCGGTGAGCTCGAGCGTCACCTTGCGATCCGTGAGCAGTTTCTGGACGCGACCGACCTGAATATCGACGATCGGCCCCATGTGCCCCTGTCCCAGCCGGTGGAAGAGGATGATCTCGTCCAGGCGGTTGAGGAATTCGGGCCGGAAATGTGCGCGCACCACCTCCATCACCTGCGGCTCAACGCTGTCGGTCGAGGCATCGTCGGGCAGGTTGGCGAGATATTGCGAACCCAGGTTCGAGGTCAGGATGATGAGCGTGTTGGTGAAATCCACCGTCCGCCCCTGCCCGTCCGTCAGACGGCCGTCGTCGAGTACCTGGAGCAGGACGTTGAAGACATCGCTATGCGCCTTCTCGACCTCGTCGAACAGGACGACTTGATAGGGACGGCGCCGCACGGCCTCGGTCAGCACGCCGCCTTCCTCATAGCCGACATAGCCCGGAGGCGCACCGATCAGGCGGGCGACCGCATGCTTCTCCATGAATTCGGACATGTCGATCCGCACCATCGCGCTGTCGTCGTCGAACAGGAAGCCGGCAAGCGCCTTGGTAAGTTCGGTCTTGCCGACGCCGGTCGGGCCCAGGAACAGGAATGAGCCCAGGGGACGGTTCGGATCCTGAAGGCCTGCCCTTGCGCGACGCACCGCACGGCTGACCGCCGCGACCGCGTCGGACTGGCCGATCACGCGCTTGCCGACCACCTCTTCCATGCGAATGAGCTTGTCGCGTTCGCCTTCCAGCATCCGCTCGACCGGAATGCCGGTCCAGCGCGCGACCACACCGGCAATATCCTCGGCGGTGACCTCTTCGCGCAGCATCGCGCCCTTGGCTGCGCCCTGCGCTTCGGCCAGCTGCTTCTCCAGCCCCGGGATCGTGCCGTAGGAAAGCTCACCCGCCTTGGCGAGATCGCCGGAGCGCTGCGCCTGGTCGAGCTGGATGCGCGCGGCATCGAGCTGCGCCTTGATCACGGTCTCGGCGTTGATCTTTTCCTTCTCGGCCTGCCAGCGCGTGGTCAGCTCGGCCGATTGCTGCTCAAGCTCGGCCAGATCGCGTTCGAGATTGGCGAGGCGATCCTTGGAGGCGGTGTCGGTTTCCTTCGACAAGGCCTCGCGCTCGATCTTGAGCCGGATGATACGCCGGTCGAGCCCCTCGATCTCCTCGGGCTTCGACTCCACCTCCATCCGCAGGCGCGAGGCGGCCTCGTCCATCAAGTCGATCGCCTTGTCCGGCAGGAAGCGGTCGGTGATGTAGCGGTTGGAAAGCGTCGCCGCGGCGACGAGCGCGCCGTCGGCGATGCGCACGCCATGGTGGAGCTCATATTTCTCCTTGAGCCCGCGCAGGATCGAGATCGTGTCCTCGACCGTCGGTTCGCCGACGAACACCGGCTGGAAGCGCCGCTGCAGCGCCGGATCCTTCTCGACATATTTGCGATATTCGTCGAGCGTGGTCGCACCGATGCAATGCAGCTCGCCGCGTGCCAGCGCTGGCTTCAGCAGATTGCCCGCGTCCATAGCGCCTTCGCTTTTCCCCGCGCCGACGAGCGTGTGCATCTCGTCGATGAACAGGATGATGTCGCCCTCGGCGCCCTTGACCTCGTCGAGCACGCCCTTGAGACGCTCCTCGAACTCGCCACGATATTTGGCGCCCGCGATCAGGCTGCCCATGTCGAGCGCCATCAATTTGCGGTCCTTGAGGCCGTCGGGCACATCACCGTTGGCGATGCGGAGCGCCAGGCCTTCGGCGATGGCGGTCTTGCCGGTGCCAGGTTCGCCGATCAGCACGGGATTGTTCTTGGTGCGCCGCGCCAGGATCTGGATCGTGCGGCGGATCTCCTCGTCGCGGCCGATGACCGGATCGAGCTTGCCGTCGCGCGCCGCTGCGGTGAGGTCGCGCGCGAACTTCTTGAGCGCGTCGTAGCGGTCTTCGGCCGATGCGGTATCGGCGGTGCGCCCGCCGCGCAGCTCGTTGATCGCAGCGTTCAGTGCTTCGGGTTTGAGACTGGCAGCCTGGAGCGCCTTGCCTGCGGCGGTGTTGAGCGAGAGCGCCAGCGCGAGCAGCATCCGTTCGACGGTGACGTAGGAATCGCCCGCCTTCTGCGCGACTTGCTCGGCCTGGTCGAGCACGCGCACGAGATCGTTGTTGAGGCCCGGCGTCTGCTGCGCGCCGCCGCCCGAGACGGCGGGGATCTTGCTCAGCGCGAGATCGGTCTCGCTCTGCGCCTTCTTCGCGTCGCCCCCCGCCTTGGCGATCAGGCCGGAGGCCATGCCCTGCTCGTCCTCGAGCAAGGCCCTCAAAAGATGTTCGGGTGCGATTTGCTGGTGGCTGTTACGAACGGCGACGGTCTGCGCCGCCTGGAGAAAACCCTTGGCGCGGTCGGTGAATTTTTCGAAATTCATGGCACTCCCTTCTCGCCGCGATATGGTGTGTCATTTAGGCAACACAACCCACCGCTTGATCTTTGTTTCCCGACCCGCGAAGGCCGCCTCCACAACAGGAGATTGGTATGGCCGAGGTCGACGGCAAGTGGAACTGCAGCGTGGACAGCCCGATGGGCGAGCAGGATTTCGTGCTGACTGTGGTCAGCAACGGCGACACGTTCAGCGGATCGGCGGAGGGCAATATCGGTAGCCGTGAGATCCCGGAGGGCGTGGTCGACGGAAACGACCTGAGCTGGACGATGCAGGTATCCAAGCCGATGCCCGTCACCCTGACCTGCAAGGCGACGATCGAGGGCGATACGCTGAGCGGCAAGGTCAGGGCGGGCATTTTCGGCAGCTTCCCGATCAAGGGCAGCCGGGCCTAGGCGCACATCCAATAATCGTCACTCCAGCGAGAGCCGGGGCTCCTCTCCCCGACTGGCGCAGTTGGTTTACCCGACCCGGGTTACATGCCCCATCTTGCGACCGGGCTTGACGCCGGTCTTGCCGTAAAGATGCAGGTGCGCGGTCGGATCGGACAGGATTTCGGCCCAATCGTCGATATCGTTGCCGATCAGGTTGCGCATTTCGGCGCGCTTGCCGGCCAAGGCGGTCGAGCCCAGCGGCAGGCCGCAGATCGCGCGGATGTGATTCTCGAACTGAGAGGTCACCGCACCCTCGATCGTCCAGTGACCCGAATTGTGAACACGCGGCGCCATCTCGTTGAAAACGGGGCCTTCCTTGCTCGCAAAGAATTCGCAGGCCAGCACGCCCACATAATCGAGCGCGCCCGCGATCCGTTCCGCCAGATCGGCGGCCTCCTTGGCCTGCTCGGCGACGATGCCCAAAGGCGGCACGGTCGAGAGATCGAGAATGCCGTCCTTGTGGGCGTTCGTGACTGCGTCCCAAAGCACCGTCTTCCCGTCGGGCCCGCGTGCCAGCAGGATCGAGAATTCGGCCTCGAAATCGATCATCTTTTCGAGGACTGCCGGCTGCTTGCCGATCAGGCTCCAGGCGCCTTCCGCGCGGGATGCCTCGGGGATGCGGGCCTGGCCCTTGCCGTCATAACCGAAGCGGCGCGTCTTCAGGATGGCGGGCGCACCCACCATCTTGCAGGCGTCCTTCAAATCCTTGAGGCTGTCGACGGGCCAGAAAGGCGCGGGACGGCCGCCGACGGCCTCGACGAAGCTTTTCTCGGCGACGCGGTCCTGTGCGACTTCGAGCGCCTTGACCGAGGGATGCACGCCGCGCAGCCCGCGCAGAGCCTCGACCTCGACGTTCTCGAATTCGTAGGTGACGACGTCGACCTGCGCGGCGAAGGCTGCGACCGCGGCCTTGTCGTCATAGGCACCATGCGTCCAGCGCGCGGAAACCTCACTCGCGGGTCCGCTCGTGCCCGGTGCGTAGATATGCGTGCGATAGCCGAGATTGGCGGCCGCGATCGCCAGCATCCGGCCAAGCTGGCCGCCACCCAAAATGCCGATCGTCGAACCCGGCGTGATGCTCATTCGGGCGCTTCGTCCACCGCTTCGGTCTGGCGCTCGCGCCAGTCGGCAACCCGTTCGGCCAGCGCGGGATCGTTGAGCGACAGGATCTGCGCCGCCAGCAACCCGGCATTGATCGCACCCGCCTTGCCGATCGCGAGCGTGCCGACCGGGATGCCACCGGGCATCTGTACGATCGAAAGCAGGCTATCGAGCCCGGACAGCGCCGCCGACTGGACCGGAACGCCGAGCACCGGCAGCGCCGTCATCGAAGCCGCCATGCCGGGCAGGTGCGCGGTACCGCCCGCGCCCGCGATCAGAACCCTGAGTCCCCTGCTCGCCGCACTTTGCGCATAATCGTAGAGCCTTTGCGGCGTGCGGTGCGCGGAAACCACCTTGCTCTCATGCGCCACGCCCAGCGCCTCGAGCGTCTGTGCGGCATGGCTCATCGTCGCCCAGTCCGAGCGGCTGCCCATAATGATGCCGACGAGAGGGGTCACTTCCGTATTCCTTCGTCGAGGCGCAGAGCGCCGCCATCTGCTACTTTTTCGTCGTCATCCCGGCGAAAGCCGGGATCCATCTCCAGACAAAGCCCGGTGGAGAGGTGGATTCCGGCCTTCGCCGGAATGACTAAAAGGGAAAGAACGGGCAACACCCTCACCGCTCGTTCAGATAATAGCGGTCGGTCGCGGCGAGGTTGTCGTCGAGGTGATAGACGATCGGCTGGCCGGTCGGAATTTCAAGGCTCGCAATCTCCTCGTCGGAGATGTGCGACAGATGCTTGACCAGGGCGCGGAGCGAATTGCCGTGCGCGGAGATTACGACGCGCTTGCCCGCCTTGAGCTCGGGCGCGATCCGTGCGTCCCAATAAGGAAGCACGCGCGCGATCGTGTCCTTCAGGCTTTCGGTATTGGGAACTGCGATCCCGGCATAGCGGCGATCGTTGGCAAGATCGAACTCGCTGCCGCTTTCCTGCGGCGGCGGCGGGATGTCGAACGAGCGGCGCCAGATCTTGACCTGATCCTCACCATGCTTGGCTGCGGTCTCGGCCTTGTTGAGGCCGGTCAGCCCGCCATAATGGCGCTCGTTCAGCCGCCAATCCTTCTCGACCGGCAGCCACAGCCGCCCCATCGCTTCCAGCGCCAGATTGAGCGTCTTGATCGCCCGGGTCTGCAGGCTGGTGAAGCAGAGATCGAAGTCGAGCCCCTTGGCCGCCATCAATTCGCCCGCGGTGCGCGCCTCCTCGATACCCAGTTCGGTCAGGTCGACGTCCCACCAGCCGGTGAAGCGGTTCTCGAGGTTCCACGCGGACTGACCATGGCGGATGAGGACGAGCGTCGGCATGAGCGGTGGCGGCTTCCCTTATGCGTTGATGCCGAGCCCCTTAGCGGGCTGATCGCGCAGCGTCACCCCGCTATCGGGTCTAATCGGCTTCGCGCAAAAACAGAAACGCCGCCGATCTTTCGACCGGCGGCGCTCTGTCGCCAATATCCTGGCAGATCAGCCGAAGCTGACAGCCATGCGACGGCGTGCGCGCATTGCGCCACCGACCGCGCCGAAGCCCACCAGCATCAGCGCCCAGCTTGCCGGCTCGGGCACTGCGCCCTGGCCGCCAGCCGCCACCAAGGTCAGCTCGTTGGCACGAAGCTGCAAAGCGCCACCGCTCTGGAAGTAGGGAGCGGTCTGGCCGCCCACAAACATATTGCCCTTCGAGCCGAAGGCGCAGCCGGCGTCACCTGTTACATAGCAGGTATCGAGCCCCGTCACCGCGTCGTGCGAGAAGTAATTGCCCGTCCAGGAAGTTCCGGCGCCACCGCTATTCAGCCCCGCAGCGAGACCGTCGGCCGTCAGGGACCCGTTAGAGGAGAAGCCCTGGTTCAACGTGATGCCCGAACCGAGATCGAGAGTAGGCTGGTCCCAACGCCCCGCATTCAGCATGATGTGGCCGCCGCCGCTGACATAGGTCTGGATCGCGGCGAGGTTGTTGTTCACGAACGCGTTGAAGTTGGTGGAAGCGCCATCGCCGCCGTCCAGATAGATGAAATCATATCCGGCGGTGAGCTGCGAAGCGTCGAAGCCGTTGATCTTGTCCCAGCTTCCGGCACCGAACGCGAGATCCATTGCCTGATCTTCGGTGTTCTGGCCCCAAGGATTGTTGAAATCCGTCATGTAAAGCTTGGTGTTATTTGCCTGCGCCTGACCGGCAATGGCGATGCCTGCCACGAGTGCCAGGGCACTAGCAACCGCACGAAAACGCAAAGAATTAACCATAAAGGCCTCCCCCAACAGTACAACGCGCCCCCACGAACGCTTAACGCCCTATTAATGGATGACGGCAGCCGGCTTCAACAAAAATCATCGTTAATTGACAAAGAAATAAAAAAGTCATGGGCGCGGTCGAAAACTCGTGTCTCTTGCTTGCTGATTTTGCACAACTTTCTGCGGCTGCACTCTGACAAGGCTCGGCGGTGCCGGATTTTCTTCATAAATGTAGTGAACGGCCGGCCTCACGACAGAGGCCGCGTTTGCTGGCCGTTGGTAGCGTAGGCGGTTGAATGCTGCAGTCAGCTGACGCAGGCTCCCCGCAAACCAAGGGGGAAGATAATGACGATTTCGCGTACCTTGCTCGGCGGCGGCGCCGCGCTCGCCCTCGCCGTCGCGGCCCCGGCCAGGCCGATGGACCAGAAGGCGATCGAGACGGCGTTCGATGCTGGGGTGAGCTCGGCCGACCAAGCCGAATGGCTCAAGGCGATGTCATCCGCCCCCAACCATGTCGGCTCGCCGCACGACAAGGCCAATGCCGAATATATGCTGAGCCTGTTCAGATCCTGGGGCTGGGACGCGCATATCGAGACCTTCCAGGTTCTCTACCCCACCCCGATCTCGACCACGGTCGAGCTGATATCGCCCGAGCATATCGTGCTCGGCGGGCAGGAGCCGGCGGTTCCGGGGGACGATACTTCGTCCAATACCGCCGGCGCGCTACCGCCTTATGTCGCCTATCAGGGCGACGGCGATGTCACCACCGATCTGGTCTACGTCAATTTCGGTATGCCCGACGACTACAAGGCGCTCGAACGGCGCGGGATCGACGTGAAGGGCAAGATCGTGATCGCGCGTTACGGCGTGGGCTGGCGCGGTCTTAAGCCCCTTCTCGCGCAATGGCACGGTGCTGCCGGTTGCATCATCTATTCGGATCCGGGCCAGGACGGCTATGCCAAGGACGATGTCTATCCGAAAGGGGGGATGCGGCCGCCGTTCGGCGTGCAGCGCGGATCGGTGATGGACATGCCGGTCTATCCGGGCGACCCGCTGACGCCCGGCGTAGGCGCGACCGAGGGCGCCAAGCGGCTGGCGCGTGAGGATGTGAAGACGATCCTCAAGATCCCCGTTCTGCCGATGTCCTATGGCGACGCGTCGAAGCTGCTGGCGCATCTTGGCGGCCCGGTCGTGCCCGGCGGCTGGCAGGGCTCGCTGCCCTTCACCTACCATATGGGCGGCGACGGGCAGACCAAGGTTCACCTCGCGGTCAAATCGGACTGGTCGCTGAAGCCGATCTACGACGTGATCGCGACGATCAAGGGATCGACCTTGCCCGATCAATGGATCGTGCGCGGCAACCATCATGACGGCTGGGTGATGGGGGCGGCCGATCCGCTTTCGGGCAACGTCGCGATGATGTCGGAAATGAAGGCGATGGGCGGCCTGCTCAAGCAGGGCTGGCGGCCGGCGCGGACGATCGTCTATGCGAGCTGGGACGGCGAGGAGCCGGCTTTGCTCGGCTCGACAGAATGGGCCGAGCAGCATGCCGACGAATTGAAGCGCAAGGCGCTCATCTACATCAATTCGGACGGCAATGGCCGCGGCTTCCTGGGGGCCGGCGGCAGCCATGACTTCCAGCATCTGGTCAATCAAGTGATGGCCGACGTGATCGATCCCGAAACCGGTGCGACCGTCTCGGCACGGGCACGGGCCGGCATACGCGTCGGCGCCTTTTCGGGTGGCCGCACCGATCCGCGTGAATTGAAGGCGGCGGAAAGCGGCGGCGACCTGCCACTCGAAGCGCTGGGCTCGGGCTCGGATTATTCCGCTTATCTTCAGCATCTCGGCCTGCCTGCGCTCGACCTCGCCTATGGCGGGGAAGATGAGAGCGGCGGCGTCTATCATTCGCTCTACGACAGCTTCCACCATTTCACGACCTTCGACGATCCCGGCCTGAAATATGGCGCGGCCTTGTCCAAGACCGCCGGCCGCGTGGTGCTGCGCCTCGCCGATGCCGATACCCCGCCGATGCGCTTCGGCGATTTCGCGGATGCGGTCTCGACCTATCTCGACGAGGTCACCAAGCTGGCCGACGAGCGGCGCGAGCAGGATCGCAAGCGCGAGGGGCTGGCCAAGGACGATGCCTTCCGTCTCGCCAGCGATCCATCGAAGCCGGTCGGCGCGCCCGCGCCGGAAGCCGAGACGCCGCATATCGAGCTCGCCGCGCTTTCGGATGCCGTCGATCATCTCAAGAAAGCAGCGGCAAGGTTTGACAGCGCTTATGCCGACAAGGGCGCGAAGCTCGATCCGGCCCGCCGCACCAAGCTCAACGCGATGCTGCGCGATATCGACCAGCTCCTGCTCGACGAGCGCGGCCTCCCCGGCCGGCCGTGGTACAAGAATCTGGTCTACGCACCCGGCCGCCTGACCGGTTACGGCGCCAAGACATTGCCGGGCGTGCGCGAGGCGATCGAGGATCGAAGGTTCGAGGACGCGAATATTTATGCGGGCCGGACCGCCAAAGTCGTGAATAATTATGCCGACCGGCTTGACCAGGCGCGCGAGGTCGTGGAGGGGCACTGAGCCTGATCGTTGGCGCGAAAGCGCGTCTGCGCTTTCGCTGCCGGCGTGAATCAGGCTCAAATTTTTGGTTGAGCCCTTGATTCACGATTGAGGTTTCAACCTCAATCGACCAAGGGCTTGCCATGAAGACGCGCATCTATGTGACGCTCAAAAATGGCGTTCTCGATCCACAGGGGAAAGCAATCCATCACGCGCTCGAGGGCCTCGGCTTCTCGGGCGTGGAGGAGGTTCGCCAGGGCAAGTTCATCGAAATCGAGCATGCCGACGGCGTGACGGATGCGGATCTGGAGGCGATATGCCGCAAGCTCCTCGCCAACACCGTCATCGAAAATTATCGCATCGAGCGAGGCTAAGCCCATGAAATCCGCGGTGATCGTGTTCCCCGGCTCCAATTGTGACCGTGATCTGGCGGTGGCGATCGAGGAGGTCACCGGGCGGGCGCCAACGATGCTGTGGCACCGTGAAACCGCGCTGCCTGAGGGTACGGACCTGATCGCAGTGCCGGGGGGCTTCTCCTATGGCGATTATCTCCGCTCGGGCGCGATGGCGGCCCGATCGCCGGTGATGCAGGCGGTGGCCAAGGCCGCCGAACGCGGCGTGCCGGTGCTGGGCGTCTGCAACGGCTTCCAGGTACTGACCGAGGCCGGGCTGCTGCCGGGCGCCTTGATGCGCAATGCCGGGCTCAATTTCGTCTGCCGTCCGGTCGCACTGACGGTCGAGAACAGCCAGTCGATCTTCACCAATCGCTATGACGCGGGCGAGCTGATCACGATTCCCGTGGCGCACCATGACGGCAATTATACCGCCGACGCGGAGACGCTCGACCGGATCGAGGGCGAAGGCCGCGTCGCCTTCCGCTATGCCGAGGCGGTCAACGGCTCGGCCCGTAACATCGCGGGCATCGTCAATCAGGCGGGCAACGTGCTGGGCATGATGCCCCACCCCGAACGGATGATCGGCCCCGAACATGGCGGCGCGGACGGACGCAAGCTCTTCGAAGGCTTGCTGGAGGCGGTCGCGTGAGCCTGACCGGATCCTGCCAGTGCGGCGCGGTCCGGATCGTGACTTCCACCGATCCGATCACCACGCGCGCCTGCTGGTGCCGCGATTGCCAGAAACTGGCTGCCGGCGGCGCGACGCATAATGCTTTCTTCAAGACCGAGGACGTCGCGGTCGAGGGCGAAGTGCGCTGGCATGATGTTACCGCCGATAGCGGCAATATGCTGGCGCGCGGTTTCTGCCCCAATTGCGGCACGCCGCTGCTGGTGCAGTCGCACGCGCGCCGGCACCTGATCGGCGTCCGTATCGGTGCTTTCGAGGACACCGCGCAGCTTGGCCCCCGCTCGTTGATCTGGGTCGACTCCGCGCCGTCCTGGGCCCAATTCGATCCCGAACTGCCCCAGACCAACCGGCAGCCCGCGCCGCTCGGTTAGACCTTCGCGCGGAAAGGCGAGAAGTTGGTGCCCGCGTCGAACACGTCGACGCCTTCGCTTTTCTTGAGGAAGCCGACCACCGCGTAAGTCACGGGGGTCAGGATCACTTCCCACGACACTTTGAGTACCCATTGGGTCGCGAGCACGACCAGCACGTCGTGCGTGGTCCAGCCGGCCGCATAGAGAAACGCCATTGGATAGAAGATAAGGCTGTCGACGCCTTCGCCGACGATGGTCGAGCCGATCGTGCGCGTCCAAAGCCAGCGGCCCTGAGTCAGGATCTTCATCTTGGCGAGCACATAGCTGTTGGCGAATTCCCCTGCCCAGAAGGCGCAGAGCGAAGCGAGCGCGATCCGCCACGCCTGGCCGAATACAGCCTCATAGGCCGCCTGCCCCGTCCACCCCTTGTCGGGTGGAAGGGCCACCACGACCACGCTCATGAACACCATGAACAGCAAGGCCGCGAACCCGGCCCACACGCACCGCCGCGCACGGCCATAGCCATAGACCTCGGTCAGCACGTCGCCGAGCACGTAGGAGACCGGAAAGAAGAGGATGCCCGCCCCGAATGGCCAGGGCCCGATTAGAGGCAGGTCGATCACCGCGCGCTTGCCGGCGCCGATGATGTTGGAGAGCAGCAGGATGGTGACGAACGCCGCCATCATGAAATCGAAATAGCGGAAATGACGTCCGGCGAGCGCCTGCGCCTCGACCGCAACCGGCCGCTGATCGTCTGCCAATGTCGCCCCCGCACCGTTCATATTCTTACACTATCGCGGTTCACGCCTCACGCAATCCACGCTAACGCGACAAACGGGCGCCCGTAGCTCAGCTGGATAGAGCACATGCCTTCTAAGCCTGTGGTCGCAGGTTCGAATCCTGCCGGGCGCGCCAATTTCCGGAAATGGCGCAGTTTAGAAGTGAGACTCACTCTCTTGACTGTATTGCATACATATATCACTAATACAGCCAGCAAGGAATGGGCGCCGCCAACCCCGCGACATTTCCTCCGGAGTCTCCATGACCCGATCCTATGCTCCTACGCGGCGCGAGTTCTCCATCCTGTTATCAGGAGCCTTGGCGGCGCCCGCGACGGCAGCCGTTTCCAAACCCCGCCGCGCGGAAGCCGCGCGACTGCGCAGCTACGCCGAGGCGACCCACCCGCGTGGCTGGATAGCCGCTGCAGACCCAACGTGGCGGTCCGGCTGGGATCACCTCGCCGCTGAGGCGGACGCCATGACCCCCGAGGCCTATCTCATGGGCCTCCAGGCGCGGTTGGCTTGGTTCCAGGACGGCCACACGACGATGTATGTGGATGGGCGTAACGGACCAGATGCTATGATCAAGGCGCCCGGCTTCGATCTCACCCTTCCAATCGCCGCCACCCCCTTCTTCGACGGCCTCTACATCACTGCGGCCAAGGGAGAGGCCGCGCCTCTGCTTGGTGCACGGATCACGCGTGTGGATGGGGTCGCCATCGAGGAGGTCCTGAGATCCTTCGCGGCAATGTGGCCCGGCAACAACCCCACCCGGGCCCACCATGACGCGGATTTGATTCTGAGACCTGCGGTCCTGCGCGGCGCGCGATTGGCCCCGGCCGCCAGCGTCTCGGCGCCGGTCACCGTCGAAGCCGAGATAGGCGGCTCGCTCGTCAAGGCAGTGCTGATCCCGCGCCCGGACGCGATCGAGGCGATGCAGAACATGTCGAGGTGGTGGATCCCGATTTCCCCGCGCCCGGACGCGCGCGCGGGGCTAGTCCCGCTTCCCCGAAAGCCGTTCCCGATCGAAACTTGGCGGCCAGGCCCCGCGCCCAACTTCGTCCACGTAGAAGGCCGTGTCCTGGTCATCGCCTTCGACAGCTTGTTCGGCAGCAAGGACGCGATCCTGGCCTTCGTGCGGGAAGCCTTTGTGGCCATGGAGGCCCCGGCGATCGAACGGGTCGTACTCGACCTGCGCCGCAACGACGGCGGCGACAACCGCCTGGGCGAAGGCTTGAGGAAACATCTCGAACGGTCCCGCTTCAACCGCCCTGGCGGGCTATATGTGCTGATGGGACCCCACACCTTCTCGGCTGCTCAGAACCTGACCTCGAGGATCGAGCGGGAGACCTGGGCCGTGTTCGTGGGTGAACCCTCCGGGGGCGCCCCCAATCACGAGGGCGATGCCAGGCCGTTCCAAGGCGAGGGTTTCCAAGCCTATGTGTCGACCTTGCCCTGGTTCGACTCCCACCCCTACGACAAGCGAATCTGGACCATGCCCGACCTATTGGTCCCGCTCCGGTTCGCGGATTGGACGGTGGGGAGGGATCGGGCGATGGAAGCCGCTTTCGCCCACGTCAGTGATCAACCGCTCGACGACCTTAGCGAGCAGCACACCAACTATTCAGATCGGCCGAGCCAGAAGATGGAGTGGAAGCCGTTCTGGATGTCATAGAGGCGCAATCAGCCGGCCCCAACCACCACCTTTGGCTGAACAGACGGCCGCTTTTGGGATCACGGAGGCTGCGTTTCAGCGGACGTACTTTGGGCGCGAACCTGTCCTCAAAGCTCACGCAAGACGGAAATTTCCCAATGATCTGAGTGCCCATCGCTTTCATGCCGGGCGCGCCATCATCAACTTATCGTCGGCAAAGCTGGTGCTTCCAGGCCAGCGAAGGGATCCCGCCAGGCCTCGATCTCTTCCAGCCGATCATACCAGCGTCGGATCGAGGGATATTCGGCCAATGGCAATTCGGCGACATCGTTGAAAGGCAGGAACGCCGCCATGCGGAAGTCCGCATAGGACGGTGAATTGCCCACCAGCCAGATCCGCTCTGCCAACGCACCGTCAAGGATGCGGCTGGCGGCATGGAATTGCGCAAGCCCCTCCCGGATACGCTCAGGATCGACCGCGCCAAGCCGATAGCGCCGTTTCGTGCCACGCTCGAAATGAACGATGTCGCAAGCGCGTACGAAATTCTCTTTGCCCCAACTCAGCCAGCGGATCATGTCCGGCTGCGCCTCGCCCGTGCGCCAGAAATCGGAACCGGCCTTCGCCGAAAGCCGGCATGCGATCGCATCCGCCTCCCAAAGGCTTCCTCCTGCCTCCACCAGAATGGGCAGAGACAGGTTCGGGTTCAGCGGACGGAACTTTTCGGCTTCACCGGGCGAGAATGGCGAGGCGAATTCATATTCGATGTCGGCGTGCAGATATCGCGCCACCGCGACGGCGAGGCGAGGATTGGGGTTGCGGCTGAAGAAGAGTTTCATGGCTACTCCCGTGCCCCAAACTTCCGAAAGCGCCGACCGCTGAGCCCCGAGGTCAACTCAATCGCCGGGACGTTCCGGGCGCATCCCCAGGCCGTGGCGGTAGTTCATGATGATGGTGATCCGGCGCGGCGTGTCGCCCACGTCCACCGCGACGCGATTGGCGCCCGGCTTGGACCAACCCAGTTTGGGGTTGTTGGAAAAGCCGATGCCGTCGGTGGAGAGCTGGAATTTGCGGTCCGAATTGCGGTCGTGCAGCAGCGACAAGGCATAGCGCCCGGCGTGCGGCGCGCGGATGCAGAGCTGCGCCGGGCCGTCCGGCGGCGTCGCCACATCGACGCGCGCGAACGGCTTGCCCGCCATGATCAGCTTGTTGTCGTCCGCCAGGAAATCCTGGTCGTTGGCGGGATAAAGTTCCAGCTTGAGACGACCGTCCCTGTCCTTGAGGCCGGCCACGTCAACCTGGAAAGCCGAACCGGTCTCGGGCGTGCGGCAGCGACCGGCAGCAATGCCGAGGTCCGGCGTGGATGCCAATAATGGTGCCATCATCATACCCAGCATCATCGCGTACCGGCCTTTCGCTGGCCTTCATCTTGTCGTTTCGTCACATGATGCCTTCAATTGCGATGGTTTCAAGAAGACGCCGCCCTCGTTGCAAATCCGCATCGGACCGGAATGCGATCGGGTCAAGATTGACCGCAAGTCCGCACGAGGGCCAGCTCGGCGCTTATTCTGGCTAGCGGCGGCGCCAATAGTCGAAGACGCGCATCTGTAGATCGCGGACGAACCGCTCGGCCTCGGGGCCAGTCCAGGCGCCCTTATAACCACGCGAAGCCTCGGTTCCGACCCACCAGCCCTGCCCGGGCAATTTGTCGGATTCGCGCACGACCAGCACCGCAAGGCCGGGTTCGCCCGCCGCGGCGCCTTTCGTATCGATCGCATCCAGCGTCTTGCAGACCGCGCGCATCTTGGGACGGGTGAAGCGGTGGCCGAGCTCGCCGAGCAAGTGCGAATAGCTCACCGCCTCGCCGCGTTTTGCCGCGTCGATCAGGATCGCGCGCACGCGATCCGCGTCCGCGATCGATCCCGGCCCCTCGGTCGGGACGATTCCCTCGGCTTCGAGCCACTCCGACAGGGTTTCGATCGCCATCGGAGTGGTCTCGGCAGCCTTAGCGGGTCAGCTTCTTGTAGGCGCCCGCTCCGGGCCGGTCGGCGGCATCGCCCAACCGGCGCCGCTTATCTTCTTCGTAGGATTCGAAATTGCCTTCGAACCATTCGACATGGCCGTCGCCCTCGAACGCCAGGATGTGCGTGGCGAGACGATCGAGGAAGAAGCGGTCGTGGCTGATCACCACCGCGCAGCCCGCGAAACTCTCCAGCGCCTCTTCCAGCGCGCGCAGGGTCTCGACGTCGAGATCGTTGGTCGGTTCGTCGAGCAGCAGGACGTTGCCGCCCTCCTTCAGCATCTTCGCCATATGGACCCGGTTGCGCTCACCGCCTGAAAGCTGGCCGACACGCTTCTGCTGGTCGGGGCCCTTGAAGTTGAAGGCACCGACATAAGCCCGCGTCGCGACGTCATGCTTGCCGAAGGTGAAGCGGTCGAGCCCGTCCGAAATCTCTTCCCAGACATTCTTGTTCGGGTCGAGATGGTCGCGGCTCTGGTCGACATAACCGAGCTTCACGGTCGGGCCGACGTCGATCTCGCCTGAATCGGGCTTCTCCTGGCCGGTGATCATCCGGAACAAGGTGGTCTTGCCCGCGCCGTTCGGCCCGATCACGCCAACGATGCCGCCCGGCGGCAGGGTGAAGCTCAGATCCTTGATCAGCTGCTTGTCGCCATAGGATTTGGACAGGCCCTTGGCTTCGATCACCTTGTTGCCGAGCCGCTCGGGGATCTGGATCAGGATCTGCGCCGTATCGGGCCGGCGATCGTTCTGGCGCTCGACCAGCTCGTCGAAGGCCCGGATACGCGCTTTTGACTTGGTCTGGCGCGCCTTGGGACTCTGCCGGATCCAGGCGAGTTCCTGCTGGATCGCGGTCTGGCGGCCTTTCTCCTCGCGCTCTTCCTGTTCGAGCCGCTTGGCGCGGCCTTCCAGCCAGGCCGAATAATTGCCCTCGAACGGCAGGCCGCGGCCGCGGTCGAGTTCAAGCACCCAGCCCACGACATTATCGAGGAAGTAGCGATCGTGGGTGACGAGGATGACGTTGCCGGCATAATCGACCAGATGGCGTTCCAGCCAGGCGACGCTTTCGGCGTCCAGATGGTTGGTCGGTTCGTCGAGCAGCAGGATGTCGGGCTTTTCGAGCAATAGCTTGGTCAGCGCGACGCGGCGCTTCTCGCCGCCCGAAAGCTTGGTGATCGGGCTGTCGCCAGGCGGGCAGCGCAGCGCTTCCATCGCGATTTCGAGCTGGTTGTCGAGCGTCCAGCCATCAACCGCGTCGATCTTCTCCTGAAGGTGGCCCATCTCCTCCATCAGCGCGTCGAAATCGGTATCGTCCTTGGGATCGCCCATCTCGGCCGAAATGGCGTTGAAGCGCTCGACCATGTCGGCGACTTCGCGCACGCCATCCTTCACATTTTCGAGCACGGTCTTGTCGGGATCGAGCTGGGGCTCCTGCGCCAGATAGCCGACACGAATTCCGTCCGCCGCCCACGCCTCGCCCGAATATTCGGTGTCATACCCGGCCATGATCTTCATCAGCGTCGACTTGCCGGCGCCGTTGACGCCGATGATCGCTATCTTGGTGCCAGGCAGGAACTGAAGATGGATATTGTTGAGCACGGGCTTGTTCGCGCCCGGAAAGGTCTTCGTCAGGCCCTTCATGACGAAGCTATACTGCACGGCCATAAACAGGCGTCTCCGCGGATTTGGTGATGTGAGAAACTGGTTGCGAAGCCGATAGACGGACCGCGCGCCCTTGCCAACATGGGTGTGCCCGCATGCGCATGCAATTTCGCTGGATTTCGTGTCGTAACGCCTCCGCACAGTAAAATTACGGGGGTCTGCCTTAAGGAAAAGCACAAAGCGGCCGTGCCATTGCGCCGATCCCCCCTGTTTTCAACGAGATGCCCTTAATGTTGTCGCGTAGTGTCACGACGCGTCTGATGACGCCTCTCTTCCTTTCGATGCTCCTGCTGGTGCTGCTCGCGCTGGTTACCATTCACTCGGAAGGCAAGGTCGAGGCTGCGAACAACGCGGCCGCCGCCGCACAGGCGGAAGCGTTGCAATTCGGCGAGCTCCGCTCGGTAAGCCGCGCGCTTCAGCGCGATGCGCTCAATCTCGTCACCGAAACCGACCCCAAGGAGCTCGTGACGATCCGTGACAAGTTCGCCAGCCGGCAGACGGCGATGGCGAAGGGGATCGAGCAACTGGCATCGTTGGGCGACTCCGACCTCGTGACGCCCGATTTCCTGGAGTCCCAGCGCAAGGTGCTGCGCGAACTGGTGGCCGTGGCGCAGCGTGCCCAATCCGGCGACGCCCCGGGCGCGCTTGCCCAGTTCCATTCGGATGTCCGGCCAGCGGAACGCGCCGCCTCCAAAATCGCGGACACGCAAATCGAGACATTGGAAGCGCAGATCGAAACGCTACATGCCTCGGCCGAGGATGTCGCAAAGCATGGAAGGCTGGTGCTGCTGATCGCCACCGCCTTGCTCGCGGTCGCCGGACTGGCAACCGGCCTGTCGATCACGCTCCGCAGCGTGGTGCGGCCGCTTCACGACTTGCGCAACAGCATGAGCCTTCTCGCGACAGGCACGACCGACTTTGATATGCCGCACGAACGCCGTCTCGACGAAGTCGGTCAGATGGCGCGATCCATGGCGGCATTTCGCGATCAGTTGATCGCCGCGGAGCAGGCCAAGGCAGAGCAGGCCACCATCATCGTATCCAGCATCGGCCGCGGTCTGGAGGCCCTTGCCCAGGGCGACCTGACCCAGACCATCGACAGCGATCTGGCGGGGCCCTTCGCCAAGCTCAAGATAGATTTCAACGAGGCCGTGCGTTCCTTGCGCGCGAGCCTGAGCCGGATCGCGCAGGCAACCCGGGGCGTACATTCCGGCTCGTCCGAAATCCGCCAGGCGTCGGACGACCTGTCTCGGCGAACGGAGCAGCAGGCCGCCAGCCTCGAAGAAAGCGCCGCGGCCATCAATCAGATCACGGCCACCATCCGCCAGTCGTCCGATGGCGCGCAAGAGGTGAATCGCGCGGTCGAGCAGGCGCTTGCCGATGCGCTGGAAAGCGGAGCCGTGGTCCGCAAGGCGGTGGAGGCGATGGGTGGCATCGAACGTACCTCCGCCGAAATCTCCGAGATCATCGGCGTCATCGACGGCATCGCCTTCCAGACCAACCTGCTGGCGCTCAATGCCGGCGTCGAGGCGGCGCGCGCGGGCGACGCGGGCAAGGGCTTCGCGGTGGTCGCATCCGAAGTGCGTGCGCTGGCGCAGCGCTCGGCGGACGCCGCCGCCGACGTGAAGGCCCGTGTCACTGCGTCGACCGCGCAGGTTGATGCGGGCGTGGCGCTGGTCGATGCCGCCGGAGGCGCGATTGGGCGCATTGAAAGCCGCATCGGCGAGATCAGCCGGCGAATGGCGGAAATTGCCGAGGCGGCCGAGCAACAGGCCACCGGCATGGCACAGGTAGATACCGCGGTTTCCGAAATGGACGGCGTAACGCAGCAGAATGCCGCCATGGTCGAGCAGGCGACCGCGGCGGCCCGCTCGCTCGCTTCCGAAGCCGAGGTCCTGGCGCGCGAAATTGAACGTTTCGCCCTTGGCGCCGATACTGCCGCGAGCGCGCCGCCGACATCGATCGCGCGCTTGCCGGGCCGGGTTGGCGCCGCGGCTTCGCACCGGATCGTGGCGCGCGGCGCCGCCGCAGTCGCGCGCCGCGCGGATAATTGGAGCGAATTCTAACAAGGTGATGTCGGACGGTGCCGAAAGGTTCGGATGATCTGCGTTGCCAAGGGGGAGCGCGATGTCCTAGCCAGAGCCGATGCGAACCCTGATCCTGCCTCTGGCCGCCGCCCTTCTTTCTTCCTCCGCCCTCGCCGCTGCGCCCTCGCCCGGGCTGGGCTATGACATCGTCGAGGGCCTGACCACCGAGGTCGGCCAGCGCCTGGCCGGGACCGAGGCCGAGGCGCGGGCGCGCGACTGGGCGGTGGCGCGACTGAAGGCGCTCGGTTTCGCCAATGTCCATGTCGAGCCGTTCGATATGCCCGTCTGGGTGCGTGGCGCGGAAACCGCCGAAGTGGTCGCACCCTTCCCGCAGAAACTGGTGCTGGCCGCACTGGGTAATAGCGGTGCGACACCGGACGCGGGCATCACCGCAGAGATCGTCGGCTTCCCCAGCCTCGAAGCGCTCAAGGCTGCGCCGGACGCCGCGGTCAAAGGCAAGATCGTGTTCGTCTGGCATCGCATGATGGCGATGCAGGACGGATCGTCCTACGGCACTTACGGCCCGATCCGCTTTGCTGGCGCCGCGATCGCCTCCAAGAAAGGCGCGGCGGCGATCCTGATCCGCTCGATCGGCACCGATCACCACCGCGTCGCGCATACCGGCGTGACCGACTGGCTGGACGGTGCGAAGCCGATCCCGGCGGCGGCGCTGACCGTGCCCGATGCGGAGCAGCTCGAACGTATTCTCGCGCGCGGCAAACCTGTGAAGGTCCATCTCACGCTGACGCCAAAGATGGTCGGCACGCACCAGTCGGGCAACGTGATCGCCGAAGTGCCGGGCAGTGATCCGTCGGCGGGCATCGTCCTGATCGGCGGCCATCTCGACAGCTGGGATCTGGGCACAGGCGCGATCGACGATGGCGCGGGCGTCGCCACCACCACTGCCGCCGCCAAGTCGATCCTCGACGGGCCGCGCCCGAAGCGCACGGTCCGGCTGGTCTGGTTCGGGGCGGAAGAACCGGGCGGCTTCGGTGGCCTGGCTTATGCAAAGGCGCACGGCAGCGAGAAGCACGCGCTGGCCGCCGAGGCCGATTTCGGCGCGGACAAGGTTTACGGCTTCCGCGCGAGCTTCGCCCAGCCCAAGTCGGCGCTGCGCGACGAACTGACCTCCAGGCTCAACCTGATCGGGGTCGAGTCGCGCACGGGCGAGGCGCATGGCGGCACCGATGTCGGTCCGATGGTGCAGAAAGGCGTGCCCGTGATCGATCTGGAAAACGATGGGACACGCTATTTCGAAATCCACCACACGGCGGACGATACGCTCGACAAGATCGACCCGGCGCAATTGGCAGAGGCGATCGAGGCATGGAGCATAATGCTGCGTACTGTCGTTGATAGCAACGACTCGCTGGCGCCGCTGCAGCCCCGACAGGACCAGGAATGACTATTCGTACTGTCGCACTCGCCGTCCTGATCGCCGCGCCCGCGGTGGCACAGGCGCCTTCCGACAATGCCGAAGTCCGCGCCGTCGCACAGGCGTTCGACGATGCGCAATTGCATGGCGATCGGGCGGTCCTGGAACGGATGCTCGCGCCCGACTTCCTGCTGGTCCACGGATCGGGCCGGATCGGCGATAAAAAGGATTTCATCGACGGCTTCACCGATCCGAACGCGCATCTCGATCCGTTCGATATCAAGGATCGGCTGTTCCTCCGCCCATCGGCGGATACCGCGATCGTGGGTGGCGAGGCCTGGGTCACCGGCACCGATCATGGCAAGGCTTTCAAGCAGCATTTCCGCTATTCGGATTATTTCACGAAGCGGAACGGAGCGTGGGTGGTGGTCTATACCCAAGTGACCCCGTTGCCGGCGTCATGAGCGACGCCTTCATCAAGACGCTGGCGGACGCGCTCGCACCCCTGCCCCGCCCCGCCTCGACCAAATGGCCCGAGGGCGAGCCTTATGATTGCCTCGTCAATCAGCCGGGCGCGCAGCTCCTGGTCTTCGCGCCGCGCGTCACCGATTATCAAACCGAGCATAATCGTGACGAAGCCTATATCTGCGTGAAGGGCCAGGCGACGATCGAGATCGACGGGCAGGCTCAGCCCTTCAAGGCGGGCGACCTTGCCTGGGTGCCGAGGAACGTAGCGCACCGCTTCATCGACATGAGCGACGATTTCGTGACCTGGGTCGCCTTCTTCGGCTGACTGTCCGCGCGCGGACACCCCATCGCCGGCGGAATGTTCGGAACCGGACAGCCGGAGATTGGGATTTTTTACCACTTGTTGGCGTAGGATAGCGGCTGAACGGGCGTTTCAGCGTGCATTCACGCTCTCGATCGCATTTGGCACGGCCCCTGCAAAGCAGTTGGCAACGATGATCGGGATCGGCCCGATCGGCCAAAACGGACGAGCAAGATGAGCAACCAGATCGCCAATGAGAGCCCCCGCGACAACCTCTTCGGCATCTGCCACGCGCTGGGCGATATCTTCGGTTTCAACCCGCTGTTCCTGCGCGTCGCGCTGCTGGTGGGTGTGATGCTGAACGCCGAATATGCGCTGGTCGCTTATTTCGCCGCGGGTATCGCGGTGCTGGTCGCCAAGCTCGCGACGCGCTCGAGCAGCAAGCGCGCGGCGAAGGCCAAGCAGCTCGTCCACGCCTAAACTTTCGTGGTTCTACGCCCCGTCGACACTCCCTCTCGACGAGGCCCTCCTTGGTCCCCGCGAAGCCGAGACCTTGATCGGTTCAGGCTTTGCCTGAACCGATCAAGGTCTCAACTATCCAAAAGAGCCTGATTCACGTGATCGGCGGAAGCGCGCAGCGCTTCCACCAACAACGATCAGGCTCTGGCTTCGCGGGGATTTCTTTACCGCATCGCTTCGATCAGGCTCGCGATCGAGACGAAGGCGAAAGCGACCGAGCTGTCGGCCACGCCATAAGGCAGGAAGATCAGATCCCCGTGGCGCATGCCGCCGCAGCTATAGACCACGTTGGGCACATAGCCTTCGCGATCCTCGTCCGCCGGAGACAGCAAGGGCTGGCTCATCCGCCCGATCAGCTTGGACGGATCGTTCTTGTCGAGCAGCACGGCACCGACCGAATATTTGCGCATCGCGCCGACGCCGTGGGTCAGCAGCAGCCAGCCCTCGTCCAGTTCGATCGGCGAGCCGCAATTGCCCATCTGGACCATTTCCCAGGGATATTTGGGGACGAGCAGCAGCTCGCCCTCGCCCCAGGTATCGAGCTTGTCGGAACGGATCAGGAAGACATTCTCGCCATCCTGGCGGCCAATCATCAGATATTCGCCGTTCACGGTGCGCGGGAACAGGGCCATGCCCTTGTTGCGCGCGGCGGGGCCGCTCATCGGCGCCAATATGAAGGTGCGGAAATCGCGCGTGCGGAGCAGCTCGGAGCGGATCGTGGCACCGTTATAGGCGGTATAGGTCCCGATCCACTCCTTGGTGCCGTCGTCGTGCGTGAACTCGACCAGCCGCATATCCTCCAGCCCCTTGGACTGGGCGGCGGTCATCGGGAACAGGACCGTGCCCGAAAGCGAGCTGTCCGAATGGCGATGGACCTCGACCGCGCCATTGCCGACCTCGATCGCGCTATCGGCGGCGGTGGCGAAGGGCGGTTCGGGCATGAGCTCGACCGTCGGCCCGGGCCCGAGAATGCCTTCGCGGAAGGAAACCGAGGAAATATGCCCCTCGCCCACCGCGCGCAGCGACATGGCGATTCGGACCGCGCCCTTGGACAGGCCCGACTGGTCGGGATGCGGGATCACGCTGGGGTTCATCAGCGCGGCGGCGGCATAGCTATATTCGTGGCAGAAATAGGCGCCGATCAGTTGGCGCTTGATCTCCGAAATCTCGCCGCCGTCGAGCGCGAGCGCCTGTTCGATCTGGGCATAGCGCGTGATGAAGACCGCGCGTGTCTGCCAATGGCGCGCCTCGAAATCGCGCAGCACGAGCTCCAGCTCGATCTCGGCCATTTCCTCGTCAAGCGCGAGCACGGCATCGACGATACGGCGGACTCGCCCGGGTCGGCCCGCCGATCCAGCGTCGATCGGAATATGGAATGGGCGCACCACGACCCTCGCCGGATCGGCGGTAAGGCGGAGCGGATGGTGGATCACATCAAGCAAACAAGCACCCCGGCGTCAGGTCGATACGGTTGCGCACCGGAAACGCCGGTGCCCGAGCCTTATTCCGGGACCTGCCCGGCAAATAAAGCCCTATTCGACCGCAGTTCGCCGCATTGGCTCTATCTGCCGAAGCCGGTGCGGATTTGCTCCGGCACGGACCCCGCGCCGGCCGCCGCTTTGGTCATCGCCGCGCAGACGAACTGGAAAGCGAGGATCGATTCGGCACCCTGGTTGAGATTGACCCGGTCGCTCATCAAACCGTCATAACAGCCACCGTCCGCCAAGGTTGCGATCGGCAAGGACAGGTCGTTCTCTCCCAGATACCAACCCTGCGCGCGCCAGGCCGCGTCGAGCCAGCGCGACTCGCCGGTCAGCTTGTGGGCGAACAAAGCGGCGTCGCAGGTCGCCCAGGCCTCCAGCGGCTGCTGATCGAACGGCAAAGGATCGGCATAAGCGCGGCCGAAACTGTCGGTGCCGACCGCACGGAACTGGCCATCGCTATTGGTCTGCCGCTGATCGAGCCATGCGAACGCCGCCAGCCCCTCCTCGATCATGGCCTTGTCGCCAATCAGCTCACCCGCACGCAGCACCGCTTCGGGCAGGCGCGCATTGTCGTAGGCGAGCACCGGTTCGAACCAGGTCCATCCATCCCGGCGCTCGCGACGCAGCTCGCCGATCAGCCGCGCGCCGAAATCCCGTACCAGCGTCCAGGCGATCGGATGGTCGCGATGGCGCCGCAGCACCGCGTCCGCGCCGAGCAATGCGAAGGCCCAGGTGCGCAGCGAGCCGAGCGCCAGCGCATGCGGCGCCACCTGATCGAACAGGTTGAGCGCCCAACGGCGCATATTGGAATTGCGCGCCTCGGCCGCGGTCGCGCCGATCGCCCAGAGCGAGCGGCCGAAACTGTCCTCCGAGCCCTCGGCCTCCAGCCACTGGCGGTCGAAGCCCATGAAATTGCGGAAGCGGCCAAGTTCGCCGTTCCAGGCATGCTGGACGAAGGCGCCATAGACCGTGGCGAGCCGGTCAGCCCGTGCCTCGTCCTCGCCCTCGATCCGATGCATCAGCATGAGCGCGCGGCAATTGTCGTCGACGCAATAGCCATGGTTGCGATCGGGCACGGCATAATTGCTATGCTGGATCATGCCGGTGGCGTCGGTCATGCGCTTGGCCGCGTCGAGGCGCGGCTTGACCGCGACACGCTCTGTCGGGCGCTGCAAGCGCTGGATACGCACCGGCCGGCGGCGGACCGCTTCCTCGCATACCGAGACATAGGCTTCGGCGAGCGCGCTCCACAGCATCGTGCGGCCGATCCCGTAAGCGCGATTCGCCATCTCCGCCATGCGCGCCGGCGCGTCGAGCAGGGTGATGATCTCCTCGGCAAAGCGGCGGCTGTCGCCGAATGGCACCAGCACCCCTACCCCGCCCGCGAGCAGCTCGGCGGCGTGCCAATAAGGCGTCGAAACGGTCGGTTTGCCGAGGGCGACCGCATAGGAAAGCGTGCCGCTCGTGATCTGGGTCTCGTTCAGATACGGCGTGACATAGACGTCAGCCGCCTGGAGATAATCGAGCAAGGCCTCCTGATCGAGGAAGCCGTCGATGAAGCGCAGCGCCTGCGCTACGCCCAGTTCCTCGGCGAGCGCCTTCAGGCTGTCGCGATAGGCCTCACCCTCGCGTGCGACCAGATGCGGATGCGTCGCACCCAGCACGACGTAGAGCGACTCGGGATGCGCAGCGACAATCGCGGGCAGCGCCCGGATCATCGTCTCGATCCCCTTGTTGGGCGAAAGCAGGCCGAAGGTGAGCAGCACGCGCCGGCCGCCGAAGCCGAAACGTTCCTGCACGGTTTCCGGCTTCACGAAAGGCCGGTCGGGCACGCCATGCGGCACCACCGCGATCTGGTTCCAGGAGATGCCATGGACGCGAACCAGGAGCTCGCGCCCCTTTTCCGCCATTACAATCAGCTTGGACGCACGCCGCGCCAGCGCTTCGATCACCGCGCGCTGATCTGCGTTAGGCTGTTCGAGCACGGTGTGAAGGGTGACCACCACCGGCGCGTCGACCCGGTCGAGCAGGCGCAACAGCAAGGCGCCGGCCGAACCGCCGAAAATTCCGTATTCATGCTGGACCAAAACGACATTTGCGCGGCTGTCATTTATGCGCTGCGCCGCAGCACGATAATCGTTCAGGTCTTCCTGGGCGATCGAGCAGGTCACCTCGGGCCCGTAGGCATAGGAGCCGCCCGGGTCGGTCATCGCGTAGAGATCGATATCGATGCCGGGAAAGGCACTATGCAGGGCCTGGTGCAAATCGCGGGTGAAGGTGGCGATGCCACACAAACGCGGGGGGCTATTTCCGATAAGGGCAATGCGCTGAATCTTCGACACTCCGGCAACCGCCATCGTTACGTTCCTCGATTGTGTTTTCCGCTTACCCCGCCAAGCCTCACCCCGCTCGAACATTCGGAGCACCGAACTGGTGTTCCTGAACAAATCCTCAAGTCCCAAAAGGTTGCCTCAAATGGTGCTGCGGCGCAACAAAACACGTCGAGGCGAGTTGGATGACCGCTAAATTCAGCGTTGACGGTAAAAAACCGTGCGCTAATGGAGCCTTCGGGACGGCATTCGGGCCGGGCCCGGAACGATTACGTGGAGCAGCACGAATGAAGAAGGTAGTCTTTGTTCTCGCCGCTGCCGGCCTGATGTCTCTGGCCGCTTGCAGCAAGCAGACCCCGGCGGAAAACGCCACCGATGCGACCGCTAACGCGCTCGACAACGCTGGTGAGAACCTCGAGGACATGGCCGAGAACACCTCGAACGATCAGGCGGCTGCTGCGCTCGACAACGCCGCGGACAACGCTCACAGCGCTGCCGACAAGGTCGAAGCCAACAAGCAGTAATCGCATCCGCCTTTCGGGCGGTAACGGTTAAGAGACGGGCGTCCGGTTTCGGGCGCCCGTTTTCTTTTGTGCCGTTTCCATCGCCTGGAGACTGGAGCTATCCTTCGCCGGGGTGACGAGTTGATTGTCGCACGCTAACGAGCCTCGCGATGATCGGAACCCAGCTCACCCTGTTCAACAGCCTGACCCGCTCCCAGGAGCCATTCGCGCCGTCCGATGGCAAGACCGCGCGGGTCTATAGCTGCGGCCCGACGGTCTATAATTTCGCGCATCTCGGCAATTTGCGCGCCTACGTCTTCACCGACACGCTGCGCCGGACCTTGCTGTTCAAGGGGTGGGCGGTGCGCCACGTCATCAACATCACCGACGTCGGCCACCTAACCAGCGACGCGGATGCGGGCGAGGACAAGATGGAGCTCGCGGCCGCGGGCCTGGGCAAGGACATCTGGGAGGTCGCGGCCTTCTACACCGCGACGTTCAAGGGGAATCTCAAGGATCTCAACATCGTCGATCCGACGATCTGGTCGGTGGCGACCGACCATATCGCGGAGATGATCGCTTTCGCCGGCAAGATCGCCGACCAGCATTGCTACGAGATCGAGAGCGGCCTCTATTTCGACGTGACTACCGTCCCCGATTACGGCCGGCTGGCGCGCAGCGTGTCCGACGAGGGCGAGAGCCGGATCGATCCGGTGTCGGGCAAGCGCAATCCGCAGGACTTCGCGATCTGGCGCAAGTCACCGCCGGGCGAGCAACGCCAGATGGAGTGGGATTCGCCCTGGGGCCGGGGCGCGCCGGGTTGGCACCTCGAATGCTCGGTGATGAGCCTCAAATATCTCGGGCCCGAGCCGTTCGATATTCACACCGGCGGCATCGATCATCGCGAAATCCATCATCCCAACGAGATCGCGCAGAACCAGGCCTATTGCGATTGCACCGCGGAGCAGCCCGGCTTCACCGGCGCGCGCTTCTGGATGCATAATAACTTCTTGGTGGATCGCACTGGAAAGATGTCGAAATCCGGTGGCGGTTTCACCACCCTGCAGTCGCTGATCGATGCAGGCGTGCCACCGCTTGCCTACCGATTGCTATGCCTGACCGCGCACTACCGGTCGGAACTGGAGTTCAGCGGCGAGGCGGTCGGCGCGGCGGTCACCCGGCTCAAGCGGCTGGTGATGGCAGCCGAAAAGCTCGGTGCCGAGAGCGGCAACCCGTCGCAAGCCTATCTCGACCGGCTCGATGCGGCCTTGTCGGACGACCTGAATACGCCGCAAGCTTTGGTCGCGCTGGACGAGATGCTGGCGGACAAGAAGCTTTCACCGGCGGATCGGCGCGCCACTTTGGTTCGGTTCGATGCAGCTTTAGGTCTCAACCTTGCCGCCCTTTCCCGTACCGATTTGCGTGTGCGACCGCTCGCCGCGACGCTCGATGCGGCCGAGATCGAGGCCAGGCTGGACCAGCGCAAGGAAGCCCGGGCGGCCAAGGATTTCGCGCGGTCGGACGCGATCCGCGACGAATTGATCACGGCCGGAATCGAAGTGATGGACGGCGATCCATTGCGGTGGGAGTGGAAGGTTTCGCTTTAGGGCTTTCGTCATGCCGGACCTGTTCCGGCATCCACGGAGCGGGCGTGGCCAAGCCGCTGGATGGATCCCGGATCAAGTCCGGGATCACCGTGTAGGGATGGGAGCGGCGTCTTCCCTAAAGATCGTCATCGCGAGGACCCCGGCGAAAGCCGGGGGACGTGGCGATCCAGGCCTGAGGGTGCGGGATTTGCCGGATGTGCGGGCCTGGATTGCTTCGCCTGCGGCTCGCAATGACGATTGAGGGGTTTAAGGCCTTCAGGCTGCTAAACCCTGCCCTCACCCGTCCAAAGCAGGCTTATCCTTGCATAACCGGCCCCTATCCGCGAAAGCGCGCGGCGAGGTAATTGAAAATGGCGACGAACTGGACACCCGAAAGCTGGCGCAACCATGAGGCGCGACAGCTCCCGCATTATCCCGATCCCAAGGCCCTGGCCGCGGCCGAGGGTGAGCTGCGACGGTTTCCCCCGCTCGTCTTTGCGGGCGAGGCGCGTGCGCTGACCGCCGAGCTGGCCGAAGTTGCCAAGGGCCGCGCTTTCCTGCTCCAGGGCGGCGATTGCGCGGAGAGCTTCGCCGAATTCCACCCCAACAATATCCGCGACACGTTCCGCGTGCTGCTGCAGATGGCGGTGGTCCTGACCTATGCGTCGAAGATGCCGGTGGTGAAGGTCGGCCGGATGGCGGGCCAGTTCGCCAAGCCGCGCTCGGCCGACCTGGAAGAGATAGAAGGCGTCTCGCTGCCGTCCTATCGCGGCGACAATGTCAACGACATCGCCTTTACGCCCGAGGCGCGCCGGCCCGATCCGCAGCGCATGGTCCGCGCCTATAATCAGTCGGCGGCGACGCTCAACCTGCTGCGTGCCTTCGCGCAGGGCGGTTATGCCAATCTGCAGCAGATCCATGCCTGGACACTCGACTTCATGGGGCGATCGGCCTGGGCGGCGCAATATCAGCAGCTTGCGGACCGGATCGGCGAAGCTTTGGCCTTCATGGCGGCGTGCGGCATCAATCCCGAAACGGTGCCGCAGCTGCGCGGGACGAGCTTCTACACCAGCCACGAAGCACTGCTGCTTCAATATGAGCAGGCGCTGACGCGGCAGGACAGCCTGACCGGTGAATGGTACGACACGAGCGCGCACATGCTGTGGATCGGCGACCGCACGCGCTTCGTCGGGTCGGCGCATGTCGAATATCTGCGCGGCGTGAACAATCCGATCGGGATCAAGTGCGGGCCGAGCCTGGATGGCGATACATTGCTGCGCCTGCTCGACGTGCTCGATCCGTCGCGCATGTTCGGCCGGATCACGCTCATCACGCGTTACGGCCATGACAAGATCGAGGCCGGGCTGCCGCCGCTGGTGCGCGCAGTGAAGCGCGAGGGGCGTCCGGTCGTATGGAGCTGCGACCCGATGCACGGCAATGTCGTCAAGGCCGCAAACGGCTTCAAGACGCGGCCGTTCGAGCGGATCCTGGCGGAGGTGCGCGGCTTCTTCGCGGTGCATCGCGCCGAGGGCACGCATGGCGGCGGCATCCATGCCGAGATGACCGGCCAGAACGTGACCGAATGCACGGGCGGCGCGGTGGCGGTGACCGAACAGGGCCTGGCCGACCGCTATCACACACATTGCGATCCGCGCCTCAACGCGAGCCAGAGCATCGAGCTGGCCTTCCTGCTGGCCGAAATGCTCAACCAGGAAATGCGCGAGCGCGAGAAGGACGCCGCCTGAGCTGAGGGAATCGCGGCCGCCGGCGCGTCTAGGGCAACGTCCACGCCGGCGGACCGCTTGATTGCGTTTCTAGCGAGTCGCAGCTGAACCAACGCCCCACCGCATCTGCAGCTTCTGTTCAGAAGGGCGACAGGATCGCAGGCGCTAGATGACGCTATGATCCGTATAGCCTTCTTCTCCTGTGCCCTGGTGCTGCTTGCCGTCCCGGTCGCGGCCCAGGACGTATCCACGCCCCCATCGGGTACGGTGATGCTGACGCCCGAGCAGCGCGAAGCCGCGATCGAGGCGGGAGCCATGCGCGCGCACGACGAGTCGCTCCAGAATGGCGGAAGTGATCGCCGCGTGCATGGCGAAGTCGGGGTTGAGATGGGCAGCCGGGGCGAGCGTGCAGCCTATGGGACCTTGGTGGCGCCAATCGGCCAAAATGGCGTCGCCGCCATCTCTTACGGCACCGGCCAGGGCCCGCGCTGGAGAGGCCGGCATTGGCGTTCGCAGGGTTCGTCGATCGGCATGTCTTATTCGAATGACACCGCCCCGAAACCTGTCTCGCCGCCTGCCGAAACAGAAAACGTCAATCCGGATTAAGGTTAGTTAACCGTTAACTATCTGCTTCTAATCCTTAACCGTCGCCCGCTTTCCATGGGCTTCGTGTAAAAGGGTATGAGCATATGTTTCTGGATTTCTATGCCGGTGGTGTCGGCGGTAACGACCAGCTTTGCTTTTATGACCGCGGCATCGTCTGCGGCCTCAACGACCTCGTCGAGGCGCACAAGTGGTTCAACCTTGCCGCGATGAGCGGTGATGACCGTGCCGCCGCTGCCCGCGCCGAAATCGCGATGGAGATGAGCGCGCGCGAAGTGGTCGAAGCCCAGCGCCGCGCCCGCGCCTTCATCACCCAGAATACGCGCCTGGCCGCCTGATCCGCACCATCCGGTCTAGCCGAGGAGCGACCGCACCTTTTCGCGGTCCTCGTCGCTCGCCGGATTGTAGACGACCATCGCCAAATCGGGTCGCCCGTCGACCGCGAAGGACGAATATTCGAAGGCGATTGCGCCTGCTTTGGCGTGACGGATCTGCTTGAGGCCCTCGCCGTAGCCGCGGACTTCCTTGTCCTGCCACATGGCAGCGAATTCAGGGCTGCGGCGGGTAAGATCCTCGACCAGCGGCGCCACCTCCTCCGACGCGCCCGCACGCGCCGTATCCGCGCGGAAAGCGCTCACCACGAAACGGGCCGTCAATTCCCAATCGAACTGGGCCGCGCGCACCTTCGGATCGAGGAACATCTTGCGCAGGATGTTGCGGTCCTCGGGCGGCGACGCGCCGTAATCGGTCAGCACAACCGATGCCGCCTTGTTCCAGGCGACCACATCCCAAGTGGGCGTCTTCACGATCGCGGGGCTAAATTCCAGCACGTCGAGCAGCTTCTGAAGGCGCGGACTGACGCCCTCGGAACTGTGGTAACGGGCCTCGGGCGGGCGGCCGAGCCCCAGCAGGAAAAGATGCTCGCGCTCGACATCGGTCAGCATCAGTGCACGCGCGATCCGATCGAGCACGTCCGCGGAAGCGGCCCCTCCCCTGCCCTGTTCCAGCCAGGTATACCAAGTCGGGCTGATATGCGCGCGCTGCGCCACCTCCTCGCGACGCAGGCCCGGCGTGCGACGACGGCCCGGCGTATAACCAAGGGCGAGCGGATCCAGCCGAGTGCGGCGATCCCTGAGATAGGTCCCGAGAGTATTCCCAACGTTCATCATCATATGCCTGTTATTCATTATAATAGGATAAAGTCACCACTTTAACAGGATAACATCAAGCGCAATCTGCGTCTCCATCCAATCGAAGGAGAAGAGAGATGCGGATCTTCGTCACCGGCGCCACCGGCTTCGTCGGCTCGGCGGTCGTCCAGGAATTGCGGGACAACGGACATGACGTGCTGGGTCTTGCCCGGTCGGACACGGGCGCGGCGCAACTGGAACAGGCAGGTGCCAAGGTTCTGCGCGGGACGATCCAGGATCATGAGACGCTGCGGCGCGGAGCATCCGAGGCCGATGGCGTCGCGCACCTCGCCTTCAACCACGATTTCTCCAAGTTCGCGGAGAATATCGCGGACGATGCCAAGGCGATCGAGACGCTGGGCGCGGCGCTGGAAGGGAGCAACCGCCCACTGATCGTGACATCAGGCCTCGCGCTGCAGGCGGCCGGTCCGATCGCGACTGAAAGCGATAATCCCGGTGCGCATTTCCCGCGCCAGTCAGAAGCCGCCGCCGCTGCAGCCGCCACCCGGGGCGTGCACGCGTCAGCGGTACGGTTGCCACCTTCGACGCATGGAAAGGGCGACCACGGCTTCGTGCCAATCCTGATCAATATCGCGCGCGAAAAGGGCGTCGCAGCCTATATCGGCGACGGTGAGAACCGCTGGTCCGCGACGCACCGCTTTGATGCGGCGCGCGTCTTCCGGCTGGCGCTGGAGCGCGGTGCGAACGGCGGACCGTTCCATGCGGTTGCGGAGGAAAGCATCCCTTTCCGCCGGATCGCCGAGGCGATCGGCCAGGGGCTTAACCTGCCCGTGGTCGGCCAGTCGCCGGAGGAGGCGGAGGCCCATTTCGGCTGGTTTGCCCGGTTCGCCGGGTTCGATCTGGCAGCCTCCAGCGCGCGGACCCGGTCAATGCTTGGCTGGGAACCGACCTATCCCGATCTGCTGACCGACATGGCGCAAAACGGCTATTTCGACCTTTGAACGAGGACGAGTGGGGGCGGTCGTGGCGAACGACCGCGCCCGCTTGCGCACGGGGCGAATTTTTTCCGACTCTTTTTCGCAGGCCAATCCGTCCTCGCTTCGAACAACGAAGGAGTTTCAGATGAGCCTGCATGACAAGCGCGTCGTCGTCACCGGCGGCAGCCGCGGCCTGGGCCTCGGCATCGTCGAGGCGCTGGTCGATCAAGGGACCAAAATCTGGGTAGTGGCGCGCCCTTCTCCCAGCCTCGACGCCTTGACGGCACTGCCCGGTGTCGAGATCGCCCCGGCCGACATCACCGATGCCGAAGCCGCAAGGGCGATCCTCGCCGATGTCCGGCCCGATATCCTGATCCTGAACGCGGGCGCCAAGCCGCGCATGGCGGCGCTGGACACCGCCAGCTGGGAGGATTTCAGCGCCACCTGGGACACCGACGTGCGAGGAGGACTCTATTGGCTGCAGGCGGCGCTCAATCTCCCGCTCGCTCCGGGCAGCCGCGTGCTGGTGAGCTCGAGCGGAGCGGCTTTGCAAGGTTCGGCGATGTCGGGCGGCTATGGCGGGGCCAAATGGATGCTGTGGCTGATGACGAAATATGCGCAAAGCGTGTCGGATGAGAAGAGCCTGGGCATCGATTTCCAGACGATCGTCCCGCAGCAGATGGTCGCCGGGACGGGCGTCGGCGGTGCGGGAGCCGCGGCTTATGCGCAGTCGAACGGCATTTCGGTCGAGGCCTATCTGCAACGCTATCCCGAAATGCCGCCCCGCGCTTTCGGCGATCATGTGGTTCGGATTCTGACCGACACATCCTATGATGCGGGGCTCGCGCTCGGCATCCGGGGCGATACGGGCGTGACGATCCTGAAAGAGAAAGCGGCTTGAACGAGGCACCACCCGAACGCGTCGACCGGGACAGCTTCCCTGCCCTGGTCGCCGCGATCCGGCCGGAGCTGCACCGTTATTGCGCGCGCCTGACGGGCTCGGTGATCGATGGCGAGGATGTGGTCCAGGAAGCGATCGCCAAGGCCCATGGCGCATTGGATAGTCTCAGTAGCCGGGCCGCGCTGCGCCCATGGCTGTTCCGAATCGCACATCACTGCGCGCTCGACTTCCTCCGCAGCCGCGCATCGCGCGCCGCCGAACCGCTGGAGCATGCGCTGAACCTGGCCGACGAGGATGCGCTCGACCCGTTCGAGCAATTGATGCGCGCGGAAGCGATCGCAACCGCGATCACGCGCTTCGTCGAATTGCCCACGATGCAGCGCAGTGCGGTCGTCCTGAAGGACATACTCGGCCATTCGCTCGACGATATCGCCGGAACGCTCGACGTCAGTGTGGACGCGGTGAAGGCTTATCTCGCGCGCGGCAGGGCGCGGTTGCGCGAGATCAATGCCCGGCGCCCCGCAAGCTCGATCGCCAGGGAACATCGGCCCGAAAATCTGCGCTATGTCGAACTGTTCAACCGGCGCGATTGGGACAGCCTTCGGGCGTTGCTCGCCGCCGACGCCCGGCTGCATCAGGCGACCCACCCGCCGCGCTTTGGCGCGGACGTGGGCATGTTCTTTACCATCTATGCGCGTACGGAGGGAATCCGCCTGGCGCCGGCATGGCTGGAAGGGCACGACGTGATCGCGGAGTTCGAGCAAGGCTCGGGCGACCAACCGCACCACATCATGCAACTGGAATGGCGGGACGGCCTGATCGTGTCGATCCGCGACTATCGCTATGTGCCCTATGTGATCGCGGAGGCGGACCTGATCGTGGATGGTGCGGCGGAGCAGCCCTGACCGCACGAAAGGAAAGGGCCCGGCAGCTTGCGCCGCTGGGCCCTCCTTCATTTCAGCCTTTTGGCCGGATCAGAACTTGCCCGACACCGAGATGCCGAAGATGCGCGGTTCGTTGTAAACCGCGGCCATGTAGTTCTCGATCACGCCCTTGAGATTCTTCTCGTTCGTCAGGTTGCGGACGAAGAAGGCGACCTCATAATGGCTGGCGCTGTAACCGACCTTGGCGCCGCCCTCGAAATTGCCGTTCGAGGTGAATTCCTTGGTCTTGTACAGAACGTAGCTGGTGTAACCCTGCACGTTCCAGTCGGTCGCCACGAACAGCTTGCCGGTCCCGCTGACCGGGATGTCATAGCGGCCGGCGAAGTTGAGGTTGTATTTCGGCGCGTTCGGCAGCGGATTGCCGTCGATCGGCGCGAAATAAGCGTTCGCCCCGAAGATCGTCTTGGTGATGATCGGGCCATTCTCGACCGTGCAGACGATCTGGCCATTCAGGGCGCAGACCTGCGCATAGACATTCTTGTCGTGGATCGCGCTGTGCAGGTAGCTCGCGCCCGCGCTCAGCGTCAGGTTCGGGACCGGCCGCAGCTCGGCGTCGCCTTCCAGACCATAGGCTTTGGCATTGTCGGCATTGAACAGCACGCCATTGCCATTGCTGTCATTGCCGTTGAGCTGGATATCCTTGACCCTGTAGGCGAATGCGGTCGCGTTCAGGCGCAGCTTGTTATCCCACAGGCTGGTCTTCACGCCGGCTTCCCACGACAGATTCTTTTCCGAGTTAGCGGTGGTGAAGTCGGAGTTGAACACCGCCGAACGGCCCTGGATCGTCGGGCCGCGGAAGCCCTTGGCGACGCGGGCGTAGACGCTGACGTTCGGATCGATCTGATAGAGCAGGCTCAGATCCCAGCTCGGCTGCGTGTCCGACAGGCGGACGAAGCGGCGGCCGGTGTAAGTGACCGCACCCGCGATCGTGTCGGCGGTTTTGAGCAGGCGGGTGCTCTTGCTGTCCTTGGTCTCGCGCACGCCGCCCGTGATCGTCAGGTCGGGCGTGATCTTGTAGCTCACCTGGCCGAACACGCCCCACGACGTGTTGACGTCGTGCAGGCGCACCCAATTGTTCGGGTTATGCGCGGCGGTGTTGAGGAAATAAGCGCGCTGATAGAAATCGGTGATGTCGCGGCTGTCGAAATAGATGCCGCCGACCTGCCACTTGAGCGCGCTCTCGCCGTTGCTGGCGAGACGGACTTCCTGGGTCCACTGGTCGAGACTGCGCACCTGGCCCTGCGATTCGCCGAAGCCGTTGGGCACGCCGTTGACCGGGAAGTTGGCCGCCGCACCGCCGTCAGTGTCGCCGCGGCTATAGCCCGACGTGGTCTCGTAGCCGGTGATCGAGGTCAGCGTAGCGCCCCCGAAATCATAGGCTACGTGCGCCGAGCCGCCATAAGTCTTGTAGGCCTGCGGATTGTCCTGTGCCTCGTCGTACGACACCTGATCGCGCGGACCGACCGGCTTGTTCGAACCCTTGATGATGTAGCCGCGCTCGAACAGGGTCGCGGTGCCGTCATAGTCGCGCGCATGGCCCGACAGCAGGATCGAGAGCTTGTCGGTCGGGGTCAGCAGCAGCTGAAGGCGGACATCTTTTTCGGTGAAGCCGCCCATCGCATCCTTCTTGGGCGTGATGGTGCCGTCATCGCTGGTGCCGGCGAACGTGTTGTCGACCCAATTGTCGCGATGCTGATAGAGCGCCGAGAGGCGGAAGGCGATCTTGTCGTCGACGATCGGGCCACCGACGCCGCCATCGAAGGTGATCGTGTTGTGGCTGCCGTAGCTCGCCTGACCCTGCCCCTGGAGCGTCATGGTCGGGCGCGCGGTGTCGAACTTGATGATGCCGGCGGTGGTGTTGCGGCCGAACAGCGAGCCCTGCGGGCCGCGCAGCACCTCGACCTGGTTGACGTCGAACACGGGGTTGGACTTGAGCACGACATGCTCCAGCACGATGTCGTCCTGAATGATCGACACCGGCTGCGACGCGCCGAGATAGAAATCGATATTGCCGAGGCCGCGAATGTAGAAGCGCGGGAAGATGCGGCCCGTGGTCGATTCAACGTAGAGGCTGGGCACGCGGCCCGACAAGCTGAGCAAGGTATCGTCACCGCCCGCAGCGATCGTGCGCTGCTCCGCGCCGCTCAGTACGCCGACCGAGACCGGGACCTTCTGCAGATTTTCCGAGCGGCGCTGCGCGGTGACGGTGACTTCGCCCAGGCTGCCGTCGGCGCCAGCGGCCGGAGCGGAGGCCGGCGCGGCATCCTGCGCGAAAGCGGCGGTGGCGCACAGCAAGGCGCCGATCGACACGCCGATCACGAATGCGGATTTGGTGGTGAGCTTCAAGAAGTTTCCCCTTTTGCGAACATGAGCAAAGGCGCCGTGACGCGAATGCGTCCGGTGCCGATTATTGGTTTGTCCTCTCATATTTTTTTCGAGCCGACCTTTTCGGTTCGTGCCCAAGGTCCAGCCGTTAGGAAGCGATTGTGTCGCGTTTGTGACGTGTCTCAGCCGCCGATGAAATCGAGATAGGCCACCACGTCATTGCTGGTCTGGAGGAACAGGCCGGCCTGGATCTCCTCCGGCTCGCGCTCTGCTGCGGCCAGCGCTTCGGCGAGTGTGCCATAGAGGATCGTCGTCGCCGCGCCGCCTTCCTCATCGAGGTGATACAGCCGAACGGCGACATCGTCGGATACGGTGCGCATCGCTGTCGCATGACCTTTTCAGGCCGCCGCGACAAGACCCTGCCTGTTTAGGCAATTTACGCGTCGTGACGCGCGCTGCACCCTGGCTGCGACGGCGGTTCGTCCGCGCGCATTGGGGAATGACAATGAAATCGATCGCACTTCTCGCCGCTCTGGCTGCCGGTATGATGTCAGCGCCGGTGCTGGCCGCCACGACCATTGTGAATATCAATGCACGGACGAGCGGCTGCACCAGCGGCGATTGCTCGGGCGGTCATTATCAGCCGGGGCAGATCGTGCATGGCGCGTTCGGGCCGTCCTTCACCTTTGGACCGGGCTCGTACACGGTGACCAATGGCGATGGGGCGACGGGAGCCAATCCGGATTTCACGGCATGGAGCTATGGCGCGGCCTGGATCTGGGCGTTCATGGCGACCGACAGCGCGACCGGTGAGGTCGTGCTGGACAGCCTGGTGCCGCCTTACGACGGCGTTTTCGTATCCGGCGACAAGAATGCGGTCGCGACATCTGCTTACGCGATGGATTATGTCGGCCATTTCACCGTGACTGGCAGTCCAGTGTCGCTGACCTTCTTCACCGAGGATTATGGCACGTATGACAATGCCGGCGGTGTAGCGCTCAAGATCGTCCAGGACGCAGGCGCCACCGGGGTGCCCGAGCCGGCGAGCTGGGCGATCATGACGGCCGGGTTCGGCCTTGTCGGTAGGGCGTTACGGCGACGTCGCCTCGCACCGCTTTTGGCCTGACCGCCCGAGCCGACTCTGGCCAGCGCCGCCTGTCCGGCACGGCTGACCTATTCTATCGGCTGAGCCGCTCGATCAGCGCCATCGCACCGGCCGGGTTGCGCGCCTTGGCGCCGCTGATCAGGAACACAAAGGCGTCGCGCGGTGGCCCGGCGCTCGCGGCGGGCGGGTCGATATAGGCATAACCTTCGGGCGCCTGGCCCGCCGCCCAGGCCCCGGCGGTATCAGCCCACCTGTCCAGATCGCTCGGCGCATAGCCGGTCAGCTGGTCCTCGCGCGTGTTCTGAAGGCGGGCATAGGTGAAGTCGGCGGTGAGATCGGCGAATTGCGGATATTTGTCGGAGTCCGCGAACACGATCGCGGCATTGGCTTTGCGCGCGAGTGCCACGAATTCGGGATTGCGGAAGCTTTCGTGGCGCGGCTCGATCGCGTGGCGGAGCGGGACGCCATCGACATTTTTGGGCAGCATGTCGAGGAAGCCGCCGAAATCCTCCGGATCGAACTGCTTGGTGCCTGCGAATTGCCACAGGATGGGGCCGAGCTTGGGGCCGAGCTCGGACAGGCCCTGATTGATGAACTTGTCGATCGATGCCGCGCCATCGCACAATATGCGGCGGTTGGTGCAGAAGCGCGAAGCCTTGACGGAAAAGACGAAATCGTCAGGCGTGCGCTTGGCCCAATCCGCCCAGGTCGCGGGCTTCTGGGTCGAATAGAAGGTGCCGTTGATCTCGATCGCGGTGACGTGGGTCGAGGCATATTCGAGCTCGCGCGCCTTGGCCCAGCCCTTGGGATAGAAATTGTCGCGCCAGGGCTCGAACGTCCAGCCGCCGATGCCCACCCGGATCTTGCCTGTCATTCCGTTTCTCCCTTTCGCGTCACCCCAGCGCACGCTGGGGTCCATCTCCTTCGTGAGGCCCTTGGCGGGGCAGTCAGGTGATGGATGCCAGCTTCCGCTGGCATGACGGGCTAGTTTTCTTCCGCCAACACACGCGCATAGGCCGCCGGGTCGACGTTCGAGCCAGAACATATAATCACTGTGTCGCCCGAAAGTGGCGGCAACTTGCCCGCCAGCCATGACGCGAGCGCGACCGCGCCGCCCGGCTCGACGACCAGGCCGAGGCCGAAGGCATAGCGTATTGCGGCGCGGACCTCGACCTCGCTCGCCCAGACACCGCGTGCGCCGGCGATACGGAGCGTGTTGAAGGTCAAATCGGCGACACGCTTCGTCTGCAGGGCATCGCACGAGGTGAAGGGTGCGTCGGCCGGCACCTCGATGATATGCCCGAGAGCGAGCGAGCGGCCCATATCGTCCCAGCCCTCGGGCTCGGCCACCACGATCTCGGTATCGGGCAGGGCCAGAGCGAGCCCGGCGGCAAGGCCGCCGCCGCCGCAGGGTGTGACCACGCGTGCCGGGGCATGGCTGAGCTGCTCGACAATCTCCAGGCCAGCCGTCCCCTGTCCCTCGATCACGTCAGGATCGTCGAACGACGGCACCAGCACGGCGCCGCGTTCCGCCGCCAGTGTGGCAGCGATCTGCTCGCGGCTCTCGCTATGACGGTCGTAGAGGATGATCTCGGCACCCAGGTCGCGCGTCGCATCCATCTTCACCGCGGGCGCATCGGTCGGCATCACGATCGCGGCCGGCATGCCCAGCATCTTTGCCGCGCGCGCAACGCCTTGCGCATGATTGCCCGACGAAAAAGCGACCACGCCCGCCTTGCGCCCCGCCGCATCGATCTGCGCCAGCCGGTTGTAGGCGCCCCGCATTTTGAACGCGCCGCCCAGCTGCAACGATTCGCATTTTATCCACAGGCGGCCCTGCGCGGCCGGCACAGGCAGCAGCGGCGTGACCGTCACAATTTCGGCGAGGCGTTTTTGTGCTGCGAAAACCCTCTCGGACGAGACTGTTTTGGTAGCGTTATATCCCTGATTTTCCACGCTTTATCCTGACAATTCGGAACGACAAAAATTCTGGTGCGATTGCGACTTTACAGGGGGGACCCCCGACCCTATTTAGCCCGTCCGCTGCCCCATGGGACTTCCACCGCAAGGCAGTGCTTTTCGAACTGTAGACCGTGGGCTTGCCTGCGGCATTGGAGGTCCCTTGAATTGCACAAGCACCATAGCGCGCTGGGGCTAGCTGCCTGCCCCGTCAAGGTTTCCGATAGCCTTGAAATCGCCCGTCAGCGCCCGGTCCAGCCGGTAACGCTCATTCGCCCGCATGCCGCGCGGCGTGCCGCCCGCTTCTTCGTGGAGAAGTTCAAGGGCCGGTCGCTCTATGCGGTCAAGGCGAACCCTTCCCCCGAGCTGATCCGGCTTCTATGGGAAAGCGGCATCACGCATTTCGACGTCGCCTCGATCGCCGAGGTGCGTCTGGTCGCGGCAATCGCCCCACAGGCGACCTTGTGCTTCATGCACCCGGTCAAGGCCGAGGAAGCGATCCGCGAAGCCTATTTCGCTTATGGTGTCCGCACCTTCTCGCTCGATTCGCTCGAAGAGCTCGAGAAGATCATGCGCGCCACCGATCAGGCGACCGACCTGACGCTCTGTGTGCGGCTGCGCGTGCCCAACGATCATGCCAAGCTCAGCCTGGGCGCCAAATTCGGCGCCGCGCCCCACGAGGTGAAGGCATTGCTGTTCGCCACCCGTCAGGCGGCGGATGCGCTCGGCATCTGCTTCCATGTCGGCAGCCAGACCATGTCGCCGTCGGCTTATGTGCAGGCGCTGAGCCGCGTCCGCACCGCGATCGTCGAAGCGGCGGTCACGGTCGACGTGATCGACGTGGGCGGCGGCTTTCCCTCTATCTATCCGGGCATGGAGCCGGCGCCGCTCGAAGCCTATTTTGCCGCGATCCACGATGCATTCGAGGCGCTGCCGGTCAGTTATTCGGCCGAATTGTGGGCCGAACCGGGCCGCGCGCTCTGTGCCGAATATGCGAGCCTGCTGGTGCGCGTCGAACGCCGCCGGGGGGACCAGCTCTTCATCAACGACGGCGCTTATGGTGCCTTGTTCGATGCGGCGCATGTGGCGTGGCGCTTCCCGGTCGCGCTGGTGCGTGATGGCGGATCGGACGCCAAGCATATGGCGTTCAGCTTCTACGGTCCGACCTGCGACGATATGGACCATATGGCCGGGCCCTTCATGCTGCCCGCGGATATCGACGTCGGCGACTATATCGAGATCGGGATGCTGGGCGCTTATGGCTGCGCGATGCGCACCGGCTTCAACGGTTTCACCGCGGGCGAAACCGTGGTGATGAGCGACGAGCCGATGGCAAGCGCCTACATCGAGGTACCGTCGGAACAGGTAGTTCCCTCGAACGTCGTCAAGCTGTAACAGCCCCGGCTGATTGAGATTGCGAGGCCGAGTGGTGCGCCACCCGGCTTTCGCTTTTCGGGTTTCCGCGTCCCCATCAACGACGCCGGTTCATTGTGAGATCGGGAGCCTTCCCATGAACGACGTGCCCATCAACGACACCCGCAAAGCGGAGCTTCTCTCCACCAAGGTCGAGCATATCGACATCCGCAGCTACGACGCGCGGCCGATCATCGACGCCATGGGCAAGATGAGCTTCACCAGCCGGGACCTCGCGCGGGCGACCGGCATCTACAACGACATGCTGGCGGACAAGGATTGCACCATCTTTCTGGTGATCGCGGGCTCGACGTCGGCCGGCGGCTGCATGGACGCCTATGCCGAACTGGTGCGCTCCAACATGGTCGACGGCATCATCGCCACCGGCGCTACGATCGTCGACATGGATTTCTTCGAAGGCCTTGGTCACAAGCATTATCAAGCGCTTGAAATCCCTGACGATGATACGCTGCGCTCGCTGCTGATCGACCGCATCTACGACACCTATATCGACGAGGAAGAGCTTCAACACGTCGATCATACGATCTTCGAGATCGCGGAGACGCTGGAGCCCAAGGCCTATTCGTCGCGCGCCTTCATCCGCGAGATGGGCAAATATCTGGTCGAGCATGGCAAGAAGGAAAATAGCCTGGTCAAGCTCGCTTACGAGCATGACGTGCCGATCTTCTGTCCGGCTTTCACCGACAGCTCCGCCGGCTTCGGGCTGGTCAAGCATCAGGTCGATTCGATGAAGGCGGGCAAACCCTATCTGACGATCGACTCGATCGCCGACTTCCGCGAACTGACCGACATCAAGATCAAGGCCGGCGTCACCGGCCTCCTGATGATCGGAGGCGGCGTGCCCAAGAATTTCGTGCAGGACACGGTCGTGTGCGCCGAAATCCTGGGTCACGACGTCGAAGTGCACAAATATGCGGTGCAGATCACCGTCGCCGACGTGCGCGACGGCGCCTGCTCGTCCTCGACGCTGCAGGAAGCGGCGAGCTGGGGCAAGGTCAACACGGGCATCGAGCAGATGGTGTTCGCCGAGGCCGGCTCGGTCGTGCCGCTGCTCGCGTCGGACGCTTATCATCGCGGCCATTGGAAGGATCGCGCGAAGCGCGGCTGGGCGAAGCTTTTCGCCTGAAACCCTTTCCTCGCCCGTAAATCCGGGCAAAGAGCGGGGTCATGACCGACCTGGCAACCTTCGAGCGCGCGGTTTACAGCCGCGCGCTCAATCGTGTGGATCTGCTCGCGGAGATACTGCTCGATCTGGCGACGGGTAAGATCGCCGATAATGCAGCCGCGGCTGCGACCATCCCCGATTCCAGGCTGCTGCGCCTCGCCTCCGCGATCGCGGCGCTGATGGCCGATCCCACGGTGGAGATCAGCGAAGCGCACTATGACCGGATGAGCTTCGTGGCCGGCGACTTGCAGCGCCTGTTCCAGGCAACAGGCTTCGGCGGTTGCGATTTCCTGCTGCGTGCACTCTCACAGGACAATATTTCGTCGGAATTGCTTGCCCAGCGCCTGCCCTTGTTAGCGCTGGATTCGGAATTGTCCTGGCCGCCCGATTTCCTCGACACGCTGCCGCCGCGGGCTGCGCAACAAGCGCTGGCACAGCTGATCGCGACCAAGCCTGTTACGACCCGGCACGGACAGGCGCGGCGCGACCGGCTGCTCGATCATGCGGCGTCGATCGCGCCTGCGGATTGGCCGGTTTCGGTGCACCACCTGGTACTGATCACCACCGCCTGGATGTTGTGCAGTTATGCCGGCACGCCCAACAAGCATGCGATCAAGCGGTTGTTCAATACCGCGCTGAGGGGCATGGCGCGCGCCTGGGGCCTGAGCGATCGGCCGATGTCGCCAGAACGTGTGCGCAAGGATCGGCCGCGTATCCTGTTCGCCTCCGAGATCATGCATTCGCGGCATGTCCAATACCGCTATTTCGGCCAATATCTGCGCCAGTTGCGGACCCGGTTCGAATTGGTGCTGCTGACCGACATCAAGGAAGTGGACGATCGTGTCCGCGCTCTATTCGATTCGGTGCTCAGCTTCGACCGCGACGCACCGAAATATCTGAATCAAATCTATCGGATGTTCGTCGAAACCGCGCCCGACATCATTTTCTATCCGAGCGTGGGGATGCGCCATTGGGGGCCGTTGTTCGCCAACCTCCGGCTCGCGCCGATCCAGCTCACCGCGCTGGGACACTCGGCGTCGACCTTTTGCGATACGATCGATTATTATCTGCTTGAGGAAGGCTATGTGTCGGACCCAGACCTGTTCGGCGAAACCGTGCTTACGGTACCGGACGAGAGTCTGATTTTCGAGCGCATGCCGGGCTATGCCCCGCCCCCACCCCAGATCCGCGCGTCGCCCAGTCCGCTGCGGATCGTGCTGCCGAGCAATGCACTCAAGCTCAATCCCGGCTTCATCGCGCTGCTTGCGCGTATCCGCGCCGCGGCGAAACGCCCGCTCGAATTTCACTTTCTGCCCAATTCGCGCGGGCTGGAATTGGGCACGCTCGATAAAGCGATCCAGCGCGCCTTGCCGGGCGCAAGAGTGCACGGCACCCTGGCCTACGACCGCTATATCGCGACGATTTCGGCCTGCGATCTCAATTTCAGTCCTTTCCCTTTCGGTGGCCTGCACAGCGTGATCGACTCGCTACGCCAGGGCTTGCCGGTGGTGGCGATGGAATGCCCCGAACCCCATGGACGCACGGATGCGATGCTGCTGCGCCGGCTTGGCATGCCCGCATGGCTGATCGCGAAGAACGAGGACGAATATGTCGCGGCCGCTTTACGCCTGATCGAGGATGACGCGCTGCGCGTCGCGCTGAGCCAGCAGGCACTGGCGATCGATATAGGGACCGTCATGTTCGGCGATGCGACCACGCCGCTCAGGAGCGAGATCGTCGATACAGTCTGGTGGATGTATCAGAACCATGAGGCGGCGCAGGCGGACGGCCGCAAGCTGTGGAGCCTGGCGGACCGCGCAGTTTTCGGGGGAAAATCTCTCTAAGATTCTCCAACCAAAGGCTGGGAGGATTTAGAACGCCGGGCCTTAGCTGCCCTTTGCGACCGGCCGGCGCGGGTCGCTGGTCCATTCGCTCCAGGAGCCGGGATAGAGGCGTGAGCCAGTGAGACCGGCCACTTCCATCGCGAGCAGATTGTGTGTCGCGGTGACGCCTGATCCGCATTGATGCACGATCGTGGCTGGCGCACGGCCTGCAAGCAGGCTGGAAAATTCCTGTGCCAGCAGGTCGGCGGATTTGAAACGCCCGTCGGGCATCAGATTGTTTTGCCAGAAGCGATTGTCCGCCCCCGGAATATGGCCCGAAGCTGTGTCGAGCGGGTGCGGCGCGCCGGCAAAGCGTTCGGCGGTGCGCGCGTCGATCACCAGCAGTTCGCCGCCCGTCAGATTGGTCTCGATGCTTTCGACCTCGTTGATCGGCATCAGCGGTTCGGATGAAACCGTGAAGTCGCCTGGTGACGGCGTCACATCGCCCGCCTCCAGATCGCGTCCGGACTGGATCCAGGCCTGAAGTCCTCCGTCGAGCACTGCGACCTGGCCGTGCCCTGCCCAGCGCAGCATCCACCACAGGCGCGAGGCATAATAGCCGCCGACATTGTCATAGGCGACAACCAGACGGGTCCGCGTCACGCCCAATGCCGCCATGCGCTCGGCGAAGGCGGCGCGATCGGGCAGAGGGTGGCGCCCGTTCGTTCCGCTAGGAACGGCGGACAAGTCCTTCTCCAGATCGACATAGACCGCACCGGGGATATGGCCCGCCCGATAGTCGCGGTGCCCCGCCTCGGGATCGCCAAGATCGAAGCGGCAATCGCAGATCAGGACATCGCCCTGCTCCGCCAGCCGCGCGAGATCGGCGGCCTCGATCAAGGTTTGGTAGCTCATGATTGGGCACGCTCCAGCACGCGCCGCGCCTGAACGAGGTGCGGCGCATCGACCATCTTGCCGTCGACCGCGAGCACCCCGGCGTCGGGATTGGCGGCGAACGCATCGACGATCGCGCGCGCGGCGACGATCTCAGCCTCGGTCGGGGTGAAGGCGCGGTTGATCACCGCGATCTGATCGGGATGGATCGCCATCATTCCAGTAAAACCATCGCGCGCGCCTCGGGCGGCATAAGCTGCGAGCCCGTCCAGGTTGCGGAAGTCGGGATAGACCGTCTCGATCGCCGGAACCCCGGCCGCATGCGCCGCGAACAGAGCGAGCGAACGCGCGGTCTCGATCGGCGCGGTATAACGGCCATCAGCCTCGCGCGCGGCGGTGGCGCCGATCGCGGCGGGCAGATCCTCCGCCCCCCAGGTCAGGCCAAGCAGGCGGTCCGCGACCTCGCGATAGGTGCCGAGCTCGAACAGGGCGGCGGGTGTCTCGGTGGCGATCGGCAGGATCGGTGCGCCGGTCCAGCTGCTGAGTGCATGGATGGTGGCGGCCCCTTCGGCCTTGGGCAGGACCAGCCCATCAGGATGCGCTTCGCGCAACGCCGCGAGATCCTCGTTCGCTTCTGGCCCATTGATCGGGTTGATCCGCACCAGCAATGGCAAGGATCGCTCCGCGCGCGTCAGCAAGGCGATAACCGCCGCGCGCGCCTCGGCCTTGCGCGAAGCCGCGACCGAATCCTCCAGATCGAGGATCAACGCGTCCGCGCCAAGCCCGAGCGCCTTTTCCATCCGGTCGGGTCGGTCGCCTGGCACGAACAAGAGCGAGCGCAATCGCATCAGGCCGCCGCCGTCCCTTTGAGCAAGGCCATGCGCAGGCAGGAACAGACGACCTCGTCGCGCTGGTTGATCGCGCGATGCTCGAAGGTGACGATGCCCGATCCGGGGCGCGATTTGCTCGGCCGAAGCTCGACCACTTCGCTTTCCACCCGGATCGTGTCCCCCAGGAAAACCGGCTTGGGCATGACCAGCTTATCATAGCCCAGATTGGCGACGAGCGTGCCCAACGTGGTCTCGGCGACTGACAGGCCGATCATCAGGCTGAAGGTGAAGGTACCGTTGACGAGGATCTGACCGAACTCGCTCGCCTTGGCCGCTTCGGCATCGATGTGCAGCGGTTGCGGATTATGCGTGAGCGTTGAGAAGAGCAGATTGTCGGTCTCGGTCACGGTGCGGCGGATCGGATGCTCGATCCGGTCGCCCACCTGCCATTCGTCATAATGCCGGCCCGTCATGTGGCTCCCCTACACCGCTCAGCCGCCGAGGTGGAGCTTCATGCCGACATGCGTCGGCTCGAACCCCAGCCCTTCGTAGAACGCATGCGCGCGATCGCGGTCGCGGTGCGTCATCAGCTGGACGATGCGGCAGCCGCGTTCGCGACACCGTTCGACCGCCCATAGGATCATTTCCCGGCCATGGCCCTGGCCGCGCAGGTGGCTCGCGATACGCACCGCCTCGATCTGTCCGCGCCAGGCGCCCCGGAAGGACAGGCCGGGCAGGAAACTCAGGATGAAGGTGCCGATGATCGCGCCATCCTGCTCGGCAACCAGCAGGCGCTGATTGGGATCGGAGGCAATCGCGGCAAAGGCCTCGATATAACCCGGATGCAATGCACCCTCGGTCGTCTCACGGACGCGCCCCTTCTCGTCGTCCGCAAGCAACGCGACGACGGTGCTGATGTCCTGCAATGCGGCGTCGCGTATGTTCAGATGGCTCACTTGGCGAGTTTCTCGATACGGACCAACAGAGCCCCTTCGCTTACCTGCGAACCTGCCACCGCCTTCAGCTCGGCGACCACGCCGTCGAACGGGGCGAGCAGGCCCTGCTCCATCTTCATCGCCTCTATCACAACCAGTTTCTGTCCCGCCTTGACCGATGCGCCCTCAGCGACATCGACCGAGACGATCCGGCCCGGCATGGGTGCCGACAAAGTCCCATCCGAAGCACCGCCGCTCGCCCGGCCACGGACGGCGTGCGGTGCGGTCAAATAGGCTGCGCCATCCTCGAACAGCACGGTCTCCTGGCCGATCTGCGTCCAGCCGGCATCCTCGTCCCAATAAGGCCGGTCGCCGAGGAAGTCGTACTCGACCTCGGTCTTTTGCCCGTTGACGTCGAGCCGTACGCGCGCGTCGGGTTCGGCGTTGAGACGGAAGCCGAGCAGGCCCGCGAACCGATCGAAGGCCGGATCGCCCGCCTGGCCGCGCACGAAACGCTGATTGAATACCGCCTGATCGGCCGCGACCTGGAGCAAATCCTCGCTCGGCACGGGTGCTTCGAGCAGATCTTTGCCCTGTTCGGCGATGGTGTTAGTGGTCATCGTGCTGGCGCGGAACGGCGCGATATCGAGCAGGCGCGCGAGGAACCAGGCGTTGGTCCTGACCGGCTCGCATTTGGTGGCGCGGCAGGCGTCGGCCAGCAGATCGGCGGCATCGTCGCGCGTCGCGGCATGCGCGATCAGCTTGGCGATCATCGGATCGTAGAAGGAGGATACGCGACCGCCCTCCTCCACCCCGCTTTCGACGCGCACCTCGTCCGACAGGCCGAGATAATCGATCGCGCCGATCGAAGGCAGGAAGTCGCGCGCCGGATCCTCGGCATAAAGCCGCGCCTCGATCGCGTGGCCGTGGATTTCGAGTTCGTCCTGTTTCGCGGGCAAAGCCTCACCGCTGGCAACGCGGAGTTGCCATTCGACCAGATCCTGGCCGGTAATCTCCTCGGTGACGGGATGCTCGACCTGGAGCCGCGTGTTCATCTCCATGAACCAGATGCGGTCGGCGCGCAGGCCGTCGGAGGCGTCAGCGATAAACTCGATCGTGCCCGCGCCGACATAGTCGACGGCCTTGGCTGCCTTGACCGCGGCGGCGCAGATCGCTTGGCGCGTCTTCGCATCCATGCCCGGTGCGGGCGCTTCCTCGATCACTTTCTGATGGCGGCGCTGGAGCGAACAATCACGCTCGAACAGATGGACGACATTGCCCTTCGTGTCGCCGAACACCTGCACCTCGATATGGCGCGGGTTGAGGATATATTTCTCGATCAGCACGCGATCGTCGCCGAACGAAGACGCCGCCTCGCGCCGGCACGAAATCAGCGCGTCCGCGAAATCCTCCGCCCGATCCACGCGGCGCATGCCCTTGCCGCCGCCGCCCGCCACTGCCTTGATCAGCACGGGATAGCCGATCCGATCGGCCTCCTGCTGCAGCCGGTCGGCCGCCTGATCGTCGCCGAGATAGCCGGGCGTAACGGGTACGCCGGCTTTCTCCATCAGCGCCTTGGCCGCATCCTTCAGCCCCATCGCGCGGATCGCTGCCGGTGGCGCGCCGACCCAGATCAGCCCCGCCGCAACCACGGCTTCCGCGAACTCCGCATTTTCGGACAGGAAGCCATAGCCGGGGTGGATCGCCTCGGCACCGGTCCGTTTCGCCGCGGCGAGGATCTTTGCCTGATCGAGATAGGAGTCCCGCGCCGGTGCCGGACCGATGCACACCGCCTCGTCCGCTTCGCGCACGAACGGCATGTCGGTATCGACATCCGAATGAACCGCGACCGTGCGGATGCCCATCGCCCGCGCGGTCCGCATGATCCGACGGGCGATCTCGCCGCGATTGGCGATGAGGAGCGATTGGATCACCTTATTGCTCGCAGCCCGTTGTCCGCGAAGACCAGGTGACGTTCTGGACCTTCCAGGCGCCATTCTCCCGCACCAGATCGAAATGATCCACCCCGCAATGCTGCGGCTTGCCGTCGACCGTGAAGACGTAGCGCGACCAGACCATCGCGATGTCGCCGTCTATCTCGACCGCGGGATCGAGGAGAGTTTCCTTATAGCGTTCGGGACCCGGCTTGATGCCGCCCGCGAAATCGGCCCAGCTCAGGTGGCGTACCGACCGCGTGCCGTCCGGCTTCTCGGTCGCCACGGTGGCGCCGCCGTCGGGCCGGGTCTGTGCGAGGATTTGTCCGCCGTCGCGCGCCTCCAGCCCGGCAAACATCGCGTTGATAGGCACCATCACCGCCGCCTCGGCGCTGCCATCCATCGGCAGCGCGTTCCATTTGGGCAGCTTGGCGGTGTCGGCGGCGAGAAGCAGGGCGAGCAGCATCGGGATCACATCCTGAAGATGCCGAACTGCGCGCGACCGGGGATCGGCGCGTTCAGCGTGGCGGCGAAGGCGAGGCCCAGCACATCGCGGGTCTGGACGGGGTCGATCACCCCGTCGTCCCACAGACGGGCGGTGGCGTAGTAAGGATTGCCCTCATCCTCATATTTCTGGCGGATCGGCGCCTTGAAGGCTTCGGCCTCTTCCGGCGTCCATTTGTCCGCGTCGCGATGGACGGTGGCGAGGACCGAAGCAGCCTGTTCCCCGCCCATCACGCTGATCCGGGCATTGGGCCAGGTGAAGAGGAAGCGAGGCGAGTAAGCGCGGCCGCACATGCCGTAATTGCCAGCGCCGAAACTGCCGCCGATCAGGACGGTGATCTTGGGCACGGACGCGGCGGCGACTGCAGTCACCAGCTTTGCGCCATGTTTTGCAATGCCTTCCGCTTCATACTTGCCGCCGACCATGAAGCCGGAAATATTCTGGAGGAAGAGCAAGGGCACGCGCCGCTGGCAGGCGAGCTCGATGAAGTGCGCACCCTTTTGCGCGCTCTCGCTGAACAGCACGCCATTATTGGCGAGGATCGCGACCGGGATGCCCCAGATGCGCGCGAAGCCGCAGACCAAAGTCGTGCCGTAATTGGCCTTGAACTCGTGCAGTTCGGAGCCATCGACCAAGCGGGCGATCACCTCATGCACGTCATAAGGCGCGCGCACGTCGGTAGGCACGATGCCGTACAATTCCTCCGCATCATATTTGGGCGGGCGCGGCTCGGCGAGATCGATGCCGCTATCGGGTGCGCGGCCCAACGTCGCGACAATATCGCGCACGATCGTGAGCGCGTGTTCGTCATTCTCGGCGATATGATCGACCACGCCCGATTTGCGGCCGTGCGTCTCGGCACCGCCCAGCTCTTCCGCCGAGATCACCTCGCCGGTGGCGGCTTTCACCAAAGGCGGGCCGGCGAGGAAGATCGTCCCCTGCCCGCGCAAGATCACGCTCTCGTCCGACATGGCGGGGACGTAGGCGCCGCCCGCGGTGCAGCTTCCCATCACGCTCGCGATCTGGGGGATGCCCAAAGCGGACATATTGGCCTGATTGAAGAAGATCCGCCCGAAATGATCGCGGTCGGGAAAGACCTCGGCCTGGTGCGGCAGGTTCGCGCCGCCGCTGTCGACCAGATAAATGCAGGGCAGCCTATTTTCCTGTGCGATCTCCTGCGCGCGCAGATGCTTCTTCACCGTGAGCGGATAATAGGTTCCGCCTTTGACCGTGCTGTCATTGGCGACGATCATCACCTCGCGGCCGGAGACGCGGCCGATGCCCGCGATCATGCCGGCTCCGGGGACTTCGTCGCCATAAAGGCCGTTGGCGGCGAGCTGGCCGATCTCGAGGAAGGGCGAGGCCGGGTCGAGCAATTGGGCGACGCGGTCGCGGGGCAAGAGCTTGCCGCGTGAGACGTGGCGTTCGCGCGAGGCTTCGGAACCGCCGAGCCCGGCCTGCGCCACCCTCGCGCGCAGATCAGCCGCCAGCGCGCGATTGTGGGCGGCATTGGTGCGAAAGGTTTCGGAGGAAGGATCGATCAGGGAGGTTAGTTGAGTCATGCAAGATCCTCCCCGGCACGGGGAGGGGGACCGCGACGCGTAGCGGCGTGGTGGAGGGGGATCGAGGCTTGGCGAATCGCGCGTGGCGAGCCCCCTCCACCGCCTGCGGCGGTCCCCCTCCCCGTGCCGGGGAGGATCTTGATCGCCCTCATCATATCCCCAGCAATTCCCGGCCGATCAGCATGCGGCGCACCTCGTTCGTGCCGGCGCCGATATCCAGCAATTTGGCGTCGCGATAATAGCGCTCGACCGGCCAGTCCTTGGTATAGCCAGCCCCGCCCAGCGCCTGGATCGCTTCGTTGGCGACCTTCACCGCATTCTCGCTCGCCAGCAGGATCGCGCCGGCCGCGTCGAAACGCGTGGTCTTGCCCGCGTCGCAGGCCCTGGCGACGGCGTAGGAATAAGCCCGCGCCGAATTGAGCGCGACATACATGTCCGCGACCTTGGCCTGCATGAGTTGGAAGGCGCCGATCGGTTTGCCGAACTGCTTGCGCTCGCGGATGTATGGCATGACCGTATCGATGCAGGCCTGCATGATGCCGAGCTGCGTGCCGGACAACACGACACGCTCATAATCGAGCCCCGACATCAGCACTTTCACGCCGCCGTCGAGCGGCCCCAGCACATTCTCGTCCGGCACGAAGCAATCGTCGAACACCAACTCTGCGGTGGGCGATCCGCGCATGCCCATTTTGTCGATCTTCTGGCCGATCGAGAAACCGGGCATGTCCTTCTCGATCAGGAAGGCGGTGATGCCCTTGGAGCCTGCATCGGGCGTGGTCTTGGCATAGACCACCAGGGTTTCGGCATAAGCCGCGTTGGTGATCCAGAATTTGGTGCCGTTGAGGCGGAAGCCGCCGTCGACCTTGTCGGCGCGCATCTTCATCGAAACCACGTCCGATCCGGCGCCGGCCTCCGACATGGCAAGGCTGCCGACATGCTCGCCCGAGATCAGCTTGGGCAGATATTTGGCCTTCTGGTCGGCATTCCCCCAGCGGTGGATCTGATTGACGCACAGGTTGGAGTGCGCGCCATAGGACAGACCGACCGAGGCCGAGGCACGGCTGACCTCCTCGACCGCGATCACATGCTCGAGATAGCCAAGGCCGAGCCCGCCATATTGCTCGGCGACGGTGATGCCGTGCAGGCCGAGCGCGCCCATTTCGGGCCAGAGCTCGATCGGAAACCAATCCTCCTCGTCCACCTTCTGCGCGATCGGTGCGATCCGGTCGGCGGCGAAGCGCGCGGTGGTCTCGCGGATCGCATCCGCCATCTCGCCCAGCACGAAATCGAGGGGCTCGGTCATCTCATCCTCAAACTAGTATCGTTTGAAACCGCCTAACCTGTCCCGGGCGTGAAAGCTACTCGAACTCCAGGATCACCGCATCGACCGCAAGGCTGTCGCCCGGTTGCGCGTCGACCTTCGCGACCACGCCCGATTTCTCGGCACGCAGGATATTTTCCATCTTCATGGCTTCTACCACCGCGAGCGGCTGGCCCGTCTCGACCTTGTCGCCTTCCTTGACGTGGAGCGCAGTCAGGAGGCCGGGCATCGGGCAGAGCAGGAAGCGCGACAGATCCGGCGGGACCTTCTCGATCATATGGTGCGCGAGGTCAGCCACATGCGGGGCCAGGAGGCGCAGATCGTGGCTGCGCCCGCGCGTGGTCAGCCGCCAGCCCGCGCGTGTGCGGCCGACGCGCATCGAGAGCGGCTCGCCGTCGATCTCGGCCTCGATCAGGCGCTGGCCGGGCACATAAGGCGCATCCACCACCAGGGGCATCCCGTCCACGATCACCGTCTCGTCCTCGACCCGCACGCGATGCTCGGCTCCGTCCATCGAGACGACCCATTCGCAATTGGTGGGCACGCGGCCGTTCAAGCGACCGTCGATCGACCCCGCCCGCTCGCCCTCGGCGCAGGCGATGATGCCCGCCACAGCGGAGAGCTTGGCGGTCAGGCTCTCGGGTACCGGCGCGCCGTGGAAGCCGTCGGGATATTCCTCGGCGATGAAGCCGGTGGTGAGTTCGCCCGCCCGGAAACGCGGATGCTGCATCAGCGCGGACAGGAAATCGACATTATGGCCGATGCCGTCGATCTCGAACCGGTCGAGCGCTGCGATCTGGGTATCGATCGCCTCCTCGCGCGTGCCGCCATAGGTGACGAGCTTGGCGATCATCGGATCGTAGAACATCGAGATTTCGGAGCCCTCGACCACGCCGTCATCGACGCGAACGCGGGCTACACTCCCCCCGTTCGTGCTGAGCGAAGTCGAAGCACTGCCTTTCTTTTCGTCAGAGGAAGGACCGCCCTTCGACAGGCTCAGGGCGAACGGGTTGGAGGATACCGGCGGTCTGTATCGCACCAGCCGTCCGGTCGAGGGCAGAAATCCGCGATAAGGATCCTCAGCATAGACGCGATTCTCGATCGCCCAGCCCTTGAGCTGCACATCGTCCTGGGTGAAGCCGAGCTTCTCATTATTGGCGACGCGCAGCATCTGCTCGACCAGATCGAGCCCGGTCACATATTCGGTGACGGGATGCTCGACCTGAAGCCGGGTATTCATTTCCAGGAAGTAGAAGCTGCGGTCGGCGCCGGCGATGAATTCGACCGTGCCCGCGCTGTAATAGCCGACCGCAGCGGCGAGCTTGACCGCCTGCTCGCCCATGGCTTTCCGCATCTCTGGCGTAACGAAGGGCGACGGCGCCTCCTCGACCACCTTCTGGTGGCGACGCTGGACCGAACATTCGCGCTCGCCGAGATAGACGATATTGCCATGCTGATCGCCCAAGAGCTGGATCTCGATATGGCGCGGGCTCTCGACGAACTTCTCGATAAAGACGCGGTCGTCGCCGAAGCTGGCGAGCCCTTCGCGCCGCACGCTGTCGAATGTCTCGCGTACATCCTGTTCGGACCAGGCGAGCCGCATGCCCTTGCCGCCGCCGCCAGCCGAAGCCTTCATCATCACCGGGTAGGTGATCCCGTTGGCAATCTCGACCGCATGCTCGGTATCACGGATCTCGCCGATGAAGCCGGGTACCACCGACACGCCCGCCGCTTGCGCCAATTTCTTGGATTCGATCTTGTCGCCCATCGCCGCGATCGCCTTGGGCGGCGGCCCGATGAAGGCGATATCATTGTCAGCCAGCAGCTGGGCGAAGCTCTCGCGCTCGGACAGGAAGCCATAGCCGGGGTGCACGGCCTCAGCGCCCGTCTCCTTGCAGGCGAGCAGGATCGCATCAGCCAGCAGGTAGGATTGCGCCGCCGGCGGCGGCCCGAGCCGCACCTTCTCGTCCGCCATCTCGACATGCGGCGCACGCGCATCGGCATCGGAATAGACCGCGACCGTCTTGATGCCCATCTTCCGCGCGGTGCGGATCACGCGGCAGGCAATCTCGCCCCGATTGGCGATCAATATCTTCGAGAACATCCTACTTCCCAAACAAGGCCTTGAGCGGCTTCAGGTCTGCATATTGGACGGAGATGGAGAGGCTGTCCGGGCCGCTGCGACCCCGGCCCACCGAAATATGGCCCTCGGTCAGCATGGAAGGCTTCCAAGACCATTCACCCGGTTGCGATCCGAATACGCGGCGATTGCCGACATCGCGGCGCAGCGAAGTCTCCATGCGATTGATTTGGGGCGCAACGCTGCCGTCGATCTCGACCTGGCAACTCCAGACATCCTCTTCCCGGTCATCCATCGGCGTCGCCGCGCGGACCAGCGCGACATGCGGCCATTGCCACACGCTCAACTCGCCCTCTTCCTTGCCGATATCGGCACGACGCCGCTTCCAGCCTGTTTCGTCCAGGATTTGGGCAACGTGCCGGGGATCGGCCGAGGCATCCACGCAAGCGCGCCGTACGAAATCCGCCAGGATCGGCGCATTGTCGTAGCGGCCGGTGGTCGACAAGGCGGGTAACGCGTGCTGGCCGGTGCGGGCGCATGCGGCCAGCAATAGCGCCCCCGCGGACAAGGCAAGAATGGTCGCCGGAGACGTCAAATGTTGAGGCCCAGCTTCTCGAACAGGATTGCGTCCTTGTCGTTTCCGGCATTGCCCGTGGTGAGCAATTTGTCGCCGGTGAAGATCGAGCTCGCCCCCGCCAGGAAGCAAAGTGCCTGGGTCGCATCCGACATGCTCTCTCGGCCGGCGGACAGGCGCACGACCGAATTGGGCATCAGGATGCGCGCGACCGCGACGGTGCGGACGAATTCGATATCGTCGATGCGTGCGCTGGGCACGTCTTTCAGGATATCGCCCAACACCGTGCCCGGCACCGGTACCAAGGCATTGATCGGCACGCTTTCGGGCGGCTCGGGCAAAGTGGCGAGCGCATGGAGAAAGCCGACGCGGTCTTCGCGCGTCTCGCCCATGCCGACGATGCCGCCGCAGCAGACATTTATCCCCCGATCGCGCACGCGATCGAGCGTGTCGATCCGATCCTGCCAGGTGCGGGTGGTGATGACCTTGTCATAATGTTCGGGCGACGTGTCGAGGTTATGATTGTAATAATCGAGACCCGCCTGCCCTAGCCGCTCGGCCTGCGCGTCGGTGAGCATGCCCAACGTCATGCAGCTTTGCAGCCCGAGCGCATTCACGCCCTCGACCATCGCGCAGATCGCATCCATGTCGCGGTCCTTGGGCTCACGCCAGGCGGCGCCCATGCAGAAACGCTGCGATCCGGCCGCCTTGGCCTCGCGCGCCGCTTCGAGCACCGCATCGACATCCATCAGCTTGGACGCCTTGAGCCCGCTTTCGGCATGGACCGACTGCGAGCAATAGCCGCAATCCTCGGCACAGCCTCCCGTCTTGATCGACAGCAAAGTCGCGCGCTCGACCTGGTTGGGATCGTGATGCGCGCGATGCACCTCCGCCGCGCGGAAGACGAGGTCCATGAAGGGCAGATCGAACAGGGCCGCGACATCGGCGCGGCTGAGCGCGGCGGCGGGCGGACGGGTCAGATCGGTAATGTCGTTCATTCAGCAGCCTCGTTCAGCCCTTCGGGCGGGAGATTGTGACCAAGCAGACGCAGCACCTCGCCCGCCGCCTCGACCAGATTGGTGCCGGGTCCGAAGATCGCCTGGACGCCGACATCGCGCAGGAACGCATAGTCCTGCGCGGGAATAACGCCACCCGCCACCACCTTGATGTCGGACCTCCCCGCTTCGCGCAGGTGGCGGATAAGTTCGGGGATGAGCGTCTTGTGACCAGCTGCCAGGCTGGATGCCCCGACCACATCGACATTCTCTCTGAGCGCGAGCGCGGCAGCCTCTTCGGGCGTCTGGAAAAGGGGCCCGGGAATGACCTCGAAACCGAGGTCGCCGAAGGCCGAGGATACGAGATTGGCGCCGCGGTCATGGCCATCCTGCCCCATCTTGGCGACCAGCATGCGGGGCTTGCGGCCCTGCCGGTTCGCGACCGCCTCGACGCCCTTGACCAGAGCGACCCAGCGACGATCGTCCTGATAGGCGCCACCATAGACGCCCGACACCGGCGTCGGCGTAGTGCCGTAACGGCCGAACACATCCTCCAGCGCCTGGCTGATCTCGCCGAGCGTGGCACGGGCGCGGGCGGCTTCGACGGCAAGCGCCAGGAGGTTATTCTTCATCCGTTCGGGCTGAGCTTGTCGAAGCCCTGCTTTTTCTTCGTCCCGACCGGAAGAAGAGGACGGCCCTTCGACAGGCTCAGGGCGAACGGAATTGGTAGCGCGCGCGCCTTCCCGCAGCGCGTCGAGTGCCTTTTGACAGGCCACTTCGTCCCGCGAGGCCTTCACCTTCTCGATCCGCGCAATCTGTCCGGCGCGAACCGCATGATTGTCGACATCGAGGATCGAAAGCTCCTCCTGCTCGGAGAGCGTGTATTTGTTGACCCCGACGATCACGTCCTCGTGCCGATCGACACGCGCGGCGCGGGCGGCCGAGGCCTCCTCGATCATCGCCTTGGGCCAGCCGGTGGCGACCGCCTTGGCCATGCCGCCCTCTGCATCGACACGTTGGATGATCTCCAGCGCGCGATCGTGCAGCTCCTGCGTCAGAGCCTCGACGTAATAAGACCCGCCCAAAGGATCGACGACATGGGTGATGCCGGTTTCTTCCTGTAGCACCAGCTGGGTGTTGCGCGCGATCCGGGCAGAGAAATCGGTCGGCAGCGCGATCGCCTCGTCGAGCGCATTGGTGTGCAGCGACTGGGTGCCGCCCAGCGCCGCCGCCATCGCCTCGACCGTGGTGCGGATCACGTTGTTGTACGGATCCTGCTCGGTCAGCGACACGCCCGATGTCTGGCAGTGGGTGCGCAGCATCTTCGAGCGCTCGTCCTTGGCGCCCAAACCATCCATGATGTCGTGCCACAATTTTCGCGCCGCGCGCAGCTTCGCCACCTCCATGAAAAAGTTCATGCCGATTGCGAAGAAGAAGCTCAAACGCCCTGCAAAGGCGTCGATATCCAGCCCGGCAGCCATCGCCGCCTTGGCATATTCCTTGCCGTCGGCGATGGTGAAAGCGAGTTCCTGCACCGCCGTCGCGCCGGCCTCCTGCATATGATAGCCGGAGATGGAGATGGAGTTGAACTTCGGCATGTGGGCCGAGGTGAAAGCGATGATGTCCGACACGATCCGCATGCTGGGCGCGGGCGGATAGATGTAGGTGTTGCGGACCATGAACTCCTTGAGGATGTCGTTCTGAATGGTCCCGTCGAGCATCGCCTGGGGGACGCCCTGCTCCTCGCCCGCGACAATGAAGAACGCCAGGATCGGGATCACCGCGCCGTTCATCGTCATGCTGACCGACATCTTGTCCAACGGAATGCCGTCGAACAGGATCTTCATATCCTCGACCGTGTCGATCGCGACGCCTGCCTTGCCGACGTCGCCGACTACGCGGGGATGGTCGCTATCGTAGCCCCGGTGCGTGGCGAGGTCGAATGCAACCGACAGGCCCTTCTGCCCGGCAGCTAGATTGCGGCGATAGAAAGCGTTGGACTCCTCCGCGGTCGAGAAGCCAGCATATTGCCGGATCGTCCAGGGCCGCCCGGCATACATCGACGCCCGCACGCCGCGCGTGAAAGGGGCGAAACCCGGAAGACCAGGATCGATGCCGACGGTATCTTCCTGTGAATAAAGCGGCTTGACCGCAATTCCTTCCGGCGTGTGCCAAGTGAGGTCGCGGCCCTTCACCTCCTTGTCGGCCAGGGTTTTCCAGTCTGCGGGAGTTGGCCGGCTCAATTCCCCTCTCCCACTTGTGGGAGAGGGGGGGGGCCGCATTTCGAGCGAAGCAAGAAATGTGGGAGGGTGAGGGCAAGCCCCCGTCGAGGCGCTTGGCGCGAGCGTCGCTCGCTTGCCCTCACCCCAACCCTCTCCCGCAAGCGGGAGAGGGAGCTGCACGGCTCAATGCCCACGCGGCATCTCCATAAGCTCGACCAGCACTCCGCCCATGTCTTTGGGATGGACGAAGATCACGAGCGTCCCGTGCGCGCCAATACGCGGTTCGCCCAATATCGTCGCCCCCTTCCCTTCCAGTTCGGCTTTAGCGGCATGCACGTCGGGCACTTCGAAGCAGACATGATGCTGCCCGCCCGCGGGATTCTTGACGAGGAACTTCGCGATCGGGCTGTCGTCGCCGAGCGGCTCAAGCAATTCGATCTGGCTGTTGGGCGTATCGATGAAACAGACACGCACTTTCTGCGCGGGCAGATCGAACGGCTCACGGATCACGGTCGCGCCAAGCAGACAGCGATACATGTCCACCGCCTGAGGGATCGACGGTGTCGCGACACCGACATGATTCAAGGGTCCCAAATTCATCCTGTTCTCTTTCCCGCCAAGAAGGTCTTTTCCAGATCGACGCGAAGAATTTCGTCATCATGGTGAAAGCTGCTCGCCAGTTTCGAATATCTTCTCCGCATTGAGCACGGACATCCGCGGCGGCTCCATGCTTCGCTCTATAAGGTAGTATTTTTCGAGCACGGCGCCAGGCTGGACCTGCCGGATACCACCCTCGCGCCAGCGCTGTCCCGTTTCGGATGATCGAATGCGGAACAGCTCGAACAGGTCGAGCAAAGCGGCGTTGACCCGGACATGCGGGATCATATCGCACCCGGCTCGACGGCGTTGATCATGTCGCGTGCTGTCACCGGCGCAACTGCAAGGCGCGCGGCGCCACGAGCGATCGCGTCCGCCAGGCGATCGGCCAAACGATCAGGCTCTCGGACATCGAGCCTGGAAATGAGGTCCGGCCCATAATTCCACCATTCGGAAGCCAGCAGGCGTTGCACCACCTCTTCGGAAAAACGATAGCGCAACAGGCGCGCGGGAACGCCCGCGACGACCGCATAAGGAGGCACGTCACGCGTGACCACCGCGCGCGCGGCGATCACCGCACCATGCCCGATCGTCACGCTCCGCTTGATCATGACCTCGGCACCCACCCACACGTCGTGGCCGATCGAAACGCCTGTCAGCCCAGGGTCGAATTCCGGTAAGGGCGGCGGCCTCAGCCCGTTATCGGCATAGTAATCAGGGACCGCATCCAGCGCTCCGCCAAAATAGGTCGCGGGCGAGGTGGTTACCCAATCTGTCGGATGCCGGGAGCCCATCACGCGCAAGCCCGGGCCGATCGAACAATATCTTCCGACTGAAAGCATGACGCCCAGCGGAGCCGCCGAATAGCTGAACGCACCCAGCCGATGGGGTATGACGTGCCCCTCGTTGATATGCGTGTAAGGCTCGATCTGGCACTCGTCATTCGCCAGCAATATCTCGCCGACACGCCAACGCTGCTTGCGATCCGGCGCAGAATAGACCCGGCGCGCACTGAAGAAATCCAGGAGTGTCTGATTGATTTTTAATCGCATGGAATCTTACAACGGGATATTGTCGTGCTTTTTCCAGGGATTTTCGAGCTGCTTGTCCCTGAGCTTGCGCAGGCCGATCGCGATCCGCCTCCGGGTTGAATGGGGCATGATCACCTCGTCGATGAAGCCCTTCGATGCCGCCACGAACGGATTGGCGAAGCGGGCTTCATATTCGGCGGTGCGTTCGGCGATCTTGTCCGGGTCGCCGATATCCTTGCGGAAGATGATCTCGACCGCGCCCTTCGCGCCCATCACGGCGATTTCGGCGGTCGGCCAGGCATAATTGAGGTCGCCGCGCAGATGCTTGGACGCCATCACGTCATAGGCGCCGCCATAGGCCTTGCGCGTGATTATCGTAATCTTGGGCACGGTCGCCTCGCCATAAGCGAACAGCAATTTAGCGCCATGCTTGATGATGCCTCCATGTTCCTGGCTGGTGCCGGGCAGAAAGCCGGGCACGTCAACGAAGGTGACGATCGGGATTTCGAACGCGTCGCAGAAGCGCACGAAGCGCGCCGCCTTTTTCGACGAATTGATGTCGAGCACGCCCGCCAGCACCATCGGCTGGTTGGCGACGATACCGATTGTGCGCCCCTCGATCCGGCCGAAGCCGCACAGGATATTGCCGGCATGGGTCGGCTGGATTTCGAAGAAGTCGCCCTCGTCGACCACCTTCGCGATCAGCTCTTTCATGTCGTATGGCTTGTTCGCGCTGTCCGGGATGAGCGTGTCGAGGCTCGGTTCCTGGCGGTCCCACGGATCCTGCGTCGGCCATTCGGGCAGCGCGTGGCGATTGGAGAGCGGCAGAAAATCGAAGAAGTCGCGCGTCGCGAGCAAGGCTTCGATATCATTCTCGAACGCGACGTCGGCCACGCCGGATTTGGCCGTGTGCGTGACCGCGCCGCCCAGTTCTTCCTGCGTAACGACCTCATTGGTGACCGTCTTCACCACGTCCGGGCCGGTCACGAACATGTAGGATGAATCCTTCACCATGAAGATGAAGTCGGTCATCGCGGGCGAATAGACCGCCCCGCCCGCGCACGGCCCCATGATCAGGCTGATCTGCGGCACCACGCCCGAAGCGAGCACGTTGCGCTGGAACACCTCGGCATAACCGCCCAGGCTCGCCACGCCTTCCTGGATGCGCGCACCGCCCGAATCGTTGAGGCCGATGACCGGCGCACCATATTTGAGCGCCATGTCCATCACCTTGCAGATCTTCTGCGCGTGGCGTTCCGAGAGAGAGCCGCCAAACACGGTGAAATCCTGGCTGAAGACATAGACCAACCGGCCGTTGATCGTGCCCGATCCGGTCACCACGCCATCGCCGGGGATGACCTGGTCCGCCATGCCGAAATCGACGCAATTATGCTCGACATACATATCGAGCTCTTCGAACGAGCCTGGATCGAGCAGCACGTCCAGCCGCTCGCGCGCGGTCAGCCGCCCCTTGGCATGTTGCGCGTCGATACGTTTCTGGCCGCCGCCCAGCTTGGCCAAAGCGCGCTTTTCCTCAAGCTTCTGCAGGATCGCCAGCACGTCAATCTCTCCAATCGGATGGTAACGCCTGAAACTTCTTTGTCGACGAGGTCAAGCGGGATCGGCCCCCACATAGGTTCCATGCACGTTGGACATCTATACGGTTGCCCTCGACCGTCTGGTCAAGTCGAAGCAGGAACAGAATGACAGCGGAAGCAGTGGTCGTGGGAGCCGGAGCAGCGGGAATCGCTGCGGCGCGCCGGTTGCGTGATCGGGGCCGTTCGGTTCTGCTCGTGGAAGCGATGCGCCGCATCGGCGGCCGCGCGCATACGGTGAACGTACAAAATCTGCCGCTCGATCTGGGATGCGGCTGGCTTCATTCGGCGGAGCGCAACCCGCTCGCCCGTCTGGCCGAGACGCTGGGTTATGCGATCGATCGTTCGCAGGCCGCCTGGCAGGATCAGCTGCGCAACCTGGGCTTTCCTGCTGCGGATCAGCGTGAGGCCTGGCAGGCCTATGACGTATTGGAAAAACAACTGCGTGAGGCCCCGCCCTCCACCGATTGCGCGGGTGACGCCATCTCGCGCGACCACCGCTGGCGGCCTTATCTCGATATGGTCAGCGGCGCCTTGAACGGTGCCGAGCTCGATCGGGTTTCGGCACGCGATCTGCTTGCCTATGACGACCATGCTTCCGAGGAGAATTGGCGGCTGCCGGCCGGCTATGGGACGCTGATCGTCGAAGCGGCCGTCCCGCTGACCATTCGATGCGGCACGAGGGTGATGGCAATCGATCACGGATCGTCGCACGTCCGCATCGAAACCGACAAGGGATCGATCGAAGCGCAGGCGGTCGTCGTTACTGCGGCGACGGACATATTGGCGCGCGGCGACATCGCTTTTTCGCCGGGGATCGACGATCACCTCCACGCCGCCTCGCGTCTGCCGCTCGGCCGCGTCGACAAGCTTTTCCTGGCGATCGAGGATGCCGAGGCGGTACCGCCCGAAACGCATCTGCTCGGCAATCCGCACGACGCACTTACCGGCAGCTATTATCTCCGGCCCTTCGGCCGGCCCGTGATCGAATGCTTCTTCGGCGGGATCGCGGCACGCGCGATGGAGCAAGCGGGCGACGCGGGTCGCTTCGCCTTCGCGACCGAAGAGTTGCGCCGTTTGCTCGGCGCGGATTTCGCGCGGGGGCTCCAGCCGATCGCGGGAAGCTGGTGGCACAAGGAGCCGAGCATCGGCGGCGCTTACAGCCACGCCCTTCCCGGCCAAGCCGAAAAGCGCGCCGTGCTCGCCTCGCCACCGAGCGAGCGCCTTTATCTTGCGGGCGAGGCTTGCTCCGCCACCGATTATTCGACCGCGCACGGCGCCTGGGAAAGCGGGATCTCCGCCGCCGACCGGGTGGACGCTATGCTGCCGCGTTAGCCAGCGTCGGCGCGCGGTCGCCTTTCCAGCCGATCATCGCCAGCGCCGCCGCAACCCCGAAGGCGCCCGCCACCAGGAAAGCCGGGCCATAGCTGCCGGTTTCGCTCCGGATCACACCCGCCGCGAAAGCGGCGGTGGCCGCGCCCAATTGGTGGCCGACGAACACCCAGCCGAAAATGATCGGCGCGTCGCGCTCGCCGAAGGTCAAAGTGGCAAGCTTCACCGTCGGCGGCACGGTGGCAATCCAGTCGAGCCCGTAGAAGATCGCGAAGGTGGTCAAGCTGCCCGGCCCGAAATCGAGGAAGGGCAAGGCCATCAACGATAGTCCTCGCAGCCCGTAATAGACGAACAGCAATTTGCGCGGATCATAGCGGTCGGTAAGCCAGCCCGATCCGGTCGTGCCGAACAGGTCGAACAATCCCATTAGCGAAAGCAGGCCCGCAGCTTTCACCGGTGGGATGCCATGATCACCGCAATAAGCGATCAGATGCGTGCCAACGAGCCCGTTGGTCGTCAAGCCGCAGACGAAGAACGTACCGAACAGCAACCAGAAGGTCGGCGAGCCGCTCGCCTGCCGGAGGGCCGAGAAAGCCAGCATCGCGCTCGGCGCGCCTTTGGGCGGCTTTGGCGGCGGCGAGTCGGCGGTCGCGCCGAACCGCTCGGTGCCGATATCACCGGGACGCTCGGGTATCAGCAGAGCCACGACCGGGATCAGCGCAGCGCAGCCCAGGCTGACGAACCACACCACTGGCTGCCAGGCGCCCTGGCGCGACAACCACGCCATGAAGGGCAGGAAGATGAGCGACCCCGTTGCGGTCGAGGCGGTGAGCGCGCCCATGATCAGGCCCTGCCGCGTCGCGAACCAGCGATTGACCACCGCCGCGCCCATTACCGACGCGACCGCGCCGCTGCCGATGCCGGAGATCACGCCCCAGGTCGCGATATATTGCCAGGGCTCGCGCATCCAAAGGCTTGCGAAGGTCGCCGACGCCATCAGCGCGAGCCCGCCGATCATCGTACGGCGAATGCCGACCGTCTGCATCAAAGCGGCGGCAAAGGGGCCGACCAGCCCGTACAGGAAGATGCCCACCGCCGCCGCGGTCGACACGGTTTCGCGGCTCCAGCCGAAATTGGCCCCGATCGGCACCATCAGCACGCTTGGAGCAGCGCGCAGGCCTGCCGCGACAAGCAAGGCCGCGAAGGTGACGCCCGCGACCACGAAGGCGTAATGCTGACCGAACGGACGACGCATATCCGAACCCCTTTTTGCGAGAAGGGACGTGGGTCCCTGTCCCGCCACTGTCAACGCAAGCGCCCGGATAGATTTGGCTTAGGTCCGGAACGAAAGCCTTGGCCCACGCTTTACGGCGCGATGCGCAACCGTGGCGGCGATCGTTGACCCATGGCCGAAGAGCAAGATCAGGACAGGAACGCCGACGACGGCAAGGATCCTGGCCAGGACGAATCCCGCAGCGACGGCGGGAACAAGCACAAAGGCGAAGGCGGCAAGGAAGAGGAAAGACAAGAAGAGGAGGATGATGGTCCGCCTCTCTACAAGCGCCCGATCTTCTGGATAATCGCCGCGATCGTCGCCGCAATCCTGATCGTCGGCGGGCTGCTCTACTGGTCGCACGCGCGCAAATATGCCTCGACCGACGACGCCTTCGTCGACGCGCATATCGTCCGCATCGCTGCGCAGACGTCGGGTCAGCTCACGCGCGTGGTCGATCGTGACAATCGTCATGTGAACCAGGGCCAGTTGCTGGCGGTGATCGAGCCAGGGCAGCCTGAGGCACAGCTCGCCGAAGCCCAGGCCGGCGTGAGCCAGGCCGACGCCGCGATCCAACAAGCCCAGGCCAAGGTGGCCTCCGCGCTCGCGACCGAGCGGCAGGCGGCCGCCAATGCGGTCGCACCCGCGGCACAGGCGCTGCGGGCGGCTGACGATTATCGTCGCTATGCCGCGCTCAGAAAGCTTGACCCCGCCGCCGCGGCCGCGACGCAGGTCGAACAGGCCCGCACCGAATCGCAGGCACAGGCGGCGCAGGCCGATGCCGCGCAGCGCCAGGTGGATCAGGCGCATGCCGATCTGCTCGCGGCGCGCAAGGACGTGAAGGCGGCAATAGCCCAGCGCGCCGCCGCGCAAGCGCGCGTCCAGCAGGCGCAAGTGGTCAACAATTACCTGCGGATCACCGCGCCGGTGAACGGCCAGGTGGTCAACCGCCAGGTGGATGTCGGCTCTTACGTTTCGCCCGGCCAGCAACTGCTCGCAATCGTCCCCGACGAGATGTGGATCACCGCCAATTTCAAGGAGACCCAGCTCAAGCATATGCGCATCGGCCAGCCGGTCGAGATCAAGATCGACGCTTATCCGGCGGTCAAATTCCACGGCCATGTGGATTCGATCCAGCACGGCGCGGGCCAGGCCTTCGCCTTGCTGCCGCCACAGAATGCCACGGGTAATTACGTGAAGGTGGTGCAGCGCGTGCCGGTGCGGATCCTGTTCGACGGTTCGGACTGGCGGAAATATGCGATCGGGCCCGGCATGTCGGTGGTGCCGACGGTGAAAGTACGGTGAGCCCGTTCCAGATCCTCCCCGGCACGGGGAGGGGGACCATGCGCAGCATGGTGGAGGGGGAACGCCACACGCGAACCGCCCAGCCTCTCTCCCCCTCCACCACGCCTGCGGCGCGGTCCCCCTCCCCGTTCCGGGGAGGATCCTGATGCCCGCCGCGCAGAAATGGTCCGACGAACGCTCGGCCGCGGGCAGGCATAATCCCTGGCTGATCGTCGCGATCATATCGATGGCGACGTTCATGGAGGTGCTCGACACCTCGATCGCCAACGTCTCGCTCAACCATATCGCGGGCGGGCTCTCGGCCACGCAGGACGAGGCGGCGTGGGTGCTGACATCCTATCTCGTCTCCAACGCGATCGTGATTCCCATCTCCGGCTGGCTGGCCGACGTGATCGGCCGGAAGCGCTACTACATGCTCTCGGTCGCGCTCTTCACGATCTCGTCCTTCCTGTGCGGGATGGCGCCGAGCCTGGGGTTCCTGATCTTCGCGCGTATCTTCCAGGGCATTGGCGGCGGCGGCCTCGCGCCGTCCGAGCAATCGATCCTGGCCGATACTTTCCCGCCGGAAAAACGCGGCCAGGCATTCGCGGCCTATGGCGTGGTGGTGGTGGTCGCGCCCGTGCTCGGGCCGACGCTGGGCGGCTGGATCACCGACAATATCGGCTGGCACTGGATCTTCCTGATCAACGTGCCGGTCGGCCTGTTGTCGCTGTTCCTGGTCCAGACCTTCCTGTGCGAGCCCGAAGCGTTGACGCGGGACCGCAAGCGCAAGCTGAAAAATGGCCGGATCGATTATATCGGCTTCGCGCTGATCGCGCTCGGCCTCGGCTGTCTCGAACTGACGCTCGACCGCGGCGAGCGCGACGACTGGTTCGGCAGCGGCTTCATCACCCTGACCGCGATCGTCGCGGCGCTTTCGATCATCCTGCTCGTGGTGTGGGAGTTGGCGCGCAAGGACCCGATCATAAATCTGCGCCTGCTCGGCAACCGCAACTTCGCGATCACGATAACCTTCATGCTGACGACCGGACTGGTTCTGTTCGGGACGACCGTCTTGATCCCGCAATATCTGCAGCAGGTGATGGGCTATAATTCGACCAATGCCGGGCTGGCGCTCACCACCGGCGGCTTCGCCACGATCGTCGCGATGCCGCTGACGGGGGTGCTGACCGGCAAGGTCGATACACGACTGCTCTTGATCCCTGCGCTCCTCCTCCAGGTGGTCGCGCTCTACATCATGACGGGCTGGAACGGCGCCATATCCTTTGGCGATGCCTCGCAGGCGCGGCTGATCTCGGCGATGGGGCTGCCTTTCCTGTTCATCCCGATCAATACTGCCGCTTATGTCGGCCTGCCGCCCGACCAGACCAACCAGGCGTCGGCCCTGCTCAACGTGGCCCGCAACCTCGGCGGCACCTTCGGCATCGCCACCGCTCAGGCGATGCTGATCGAACGGAGCCAGGCGCACCAGGCGCGGATCGTCGAGCAGCTCAATCCGCTCAATCCCAATTACAATGAGGGACTGGGGCAGATCACCAAATCGCTCGGCAGCGCCGGCAACGACATCACCAGCTCGCTCGGCATACTTTATCAGCAGGCCCAGCAGCAGGCGGCGGCTTTGTCCTATAACGACGTCTTCCACGTCTTCATGATCTTCGTGCTGGTGATAACGCCGCTCGGCCTGTTCGTGCGCCAGGGCAAAGCCGCGGGCGCGCACGGATGAAGCGGTTCGCGCCTCTCCTCGTGCTGACGCTCGGCGGCTGCATGGTCGGGCCCAACTATCGCGCGCCGGAGATACCCGCGCCAGCGACGTTCGGCGAGATCGCGCCCGGCCAGCCGGCCTTGCCGGGCGCCAGCCTGGATGGGTGGTGGAAGGTCTATAACGACCCCGAACTCAATCGGCTGGTGGACATAGCGCTTGCCGACGGGCTCGACGTCAAGACGGCGGCCGCGCGCATCGCCGAAGCGCGCGCGCAGGAGCGTGTCGCACGTTCGGGCCTGTTCCCGCAGATCAACGCCGATGGGCAGGTGCAAAGCCAGCGCTTCAGCAAGAATGCGGGCCTTTCCTCGCTGGCGAGCGCGTTCGGCGGTGGCACGCAAGGCGGGCAGACCGGCGGCGGACAAAGCGCGAGCGGGATCGGATTGCCCGGCGGGTTCGTCACCACTTACTCGCTCGGCTTCGACGCGAGCTGGGAGCTCGACCTGTTCGGCGGAACGCGCCGCCAGATCCAGGGTGCGGCAGCGCGGACCGAAGCCGCCGTCTGGAACGCACGCGATGCGCAGGTCAGCCTGGTCGCCGAAGTGGTCGACGATTATTTCCAGATCCGTCAGGCGCAGGCGCGCGAGACGGTCGCGCGGGCCGAGGTCGCACGACAGGCGCGCAATCTGCAGATCATGGGCGAGACCGCGCATGTCGGGCTGGTTCCCGAAGGCGACACGATCCGCCAGCGCGCGCAGCTTGCTGAGGCCGAGGCTTCGGTCGGCCCGATCGTGGCGGAGGGCAAGAGCGAGATGCACGCGCTCGCCATCCTGCTCGCGCGCCCGCCGGATTCGATGATCCTGGAACTGTCCCGACCAGGAGTGACCCTGCCGACCCCGCTGATGGTGCCGCCCGGCCTGCCGTCGGACCTGCTACGCCGCCGCCCGGACGTGCGCGCGGCCGAACGCAATCTTGCCGCCGCCACCGCCGACATCGGGGTCGCGGTCGCCGACCTCTATCCCAAATTCAGCCTGACCGGGCTGGCCGACCTCATTTCGACCAGGCTCTCCAATCTGTTCAGCAGCGATAGCGTGCAGGTCAATGGCAGCGTCAAGGCGGTCTTCCCGCTTCTGGATTTCGGCCGGCGCAAAGGCGTGGTCGCGCAGCGCAAGGCACAGGCGGACGAGGCCTATTACCAATATCAGCAGACCGTGCTGGGCGCGCTCAAGGACGTCGAGGATGCGTTGAACCGGATCCGCACCGAGCAGCAGCGCAATCAGCAACTGCGCGGTGGGTTGGCAGATGCGGAACGCGGGCTGGCGGCGGTAGAGGCGCGCTACAAGACGGGGCTCAGCGATTTCACCACGGTCCTCAGCGCGCAGCAATCGGTGTTGCAGGACCGCGATCAGCTTGAGCAAAGCGACGCGCAGCTTCGGCGCGACCTGGTCTCGCTCTACAAGGCGCTTGGCGGCGGCTGGGAAAGCATGCCGCCCACAGACGAGCATATGACCGCGGCGCCCGCCTATGAGGCACCCAGGAAGGCGAAGTAAGCCAGTTCAGAGCGCGAAACCGAGCTGTTCCATCTCCGCCTCTTCGTCATTGAGCGCGGAGATTTGCAAGCCGAGCAACCGGATACCAAGCGGTACCGGGCAAAGCGCCGCGAGCAACGCATGGCCGGCAGCACCGATCGAGGCGCGATCGTTGATTGCCATGGCGAAACTGCGCGCGCGGGTGATGGTGCGGAAATCGGCGAATTTGACCTTCAGCGTAACCGTTCGCCCCGACGCGCCCGACCGTTCCAGCCGCACCATCAGCGCTTCCAGCACATTCTCAAGGGATTCGGCTAACTCCTTAGGATCGGTCATATCCGTGAAGAAGGTTCGCTCCGCACCGACCGATTTCAGGATGCGGTTGGGACGTACCGGCCGATCGTCCATCCCGCGCGCCGCGCCGAACAGATAGTCCGCGAAGCTGCCGAAATGCGCCCTCAGGAACTGGATGCTTTGCGCCTTCAAGTCCGCCCCGGTTTCGATGCCGAGCTTCTTCATCCGCTCGGCGGTCTTGGGCCCTACCCCATGGAAGCGCGCTACGGGCAGGCTCTCGACAAAGCGCGGGCCGTTGGCGGGCGTGATCACGCACAGGCCATCGGGCTTGTTCTGGTCGGAAGCCAATTTGGCGATGAACTTGTTGTAGGACACACCCGCCGATGCGGTGAGGCCGAGATCCGCCTTGATCCGCGCCCTTATCTGCTCGGCGACCGCGCGCGCGGATTCGGCGCCGCTGACGTCGAGATAGGCCTCGTCCAGCGAGAGCGGCTCGATCAAATGCGTGTAGTCGGCGAAGATCGACCGGATCTGGCGGCTGACCGCCGAATAGACGTCGAAACGCGGCTTGACGAAGATCAGATCGGGACAACGCCGCCGCGCGCTGACCGAGGGCATCGCCGATCGCACGCCGAACTTGCGCGCCTCGTAGCTGGCGGCGGCGACCACCCCGCGTTCGCGCGCGCCGCCGACCGCGACCGGCTTGCCGCGAAGCTCCGGATTGTCGCGCTGTTCCACCGAGGCATAGAAAGCATCCATGTCGATATGGATGATCTTGCGCGGTTGCGATTCCTCCATCCACCGACTTTAGCGCAGGCGGAACAGCGAGGGAACATCAGTGCGGCGTCTGCACCGACGTCAGATCGCCGGTATTGCCCGTCGCAGTCGCCCCGGTAGCGGGCGTCGCGTCGGGGCCGGCCGCTTTCTTCTTGCCGGCCTTCGCCTTGGCGGTGGCAGAGGTACCGGTAGTGGCCGTCATATCGGTGTTATTCGTCGATCCGGTCGCGCCCACACTCGTACCCGTCGCGGCATTCACGCCGGTGCCGGTGTTGGTGTTCGCCCCGCCCGCCGGCGTGCCGCTACTCCCTGCGGTGGCGCCCGTCGCGCCCGTCGTCGCAGGTGGGGTGCCGGTGGTGGCGGCAGAGGTTCCGGGCGCCGTAACCGTGCCGCCGGCGCTGCCGCTCGCCACCTGGGCGCTGACGGGCAGCGCGAGCGCCGCCGCGGCGATCAAGGCCAATCTACGCATCTTCTCTCTCCTCGCGGGCCTGGCCCGTATGGCGAGAAAACGAATGCCAGACCCGATCGGTCCGGCTTCAGGCCAGTCTTTCGGGAACCGCCTCGGCCTCTTCAAGCAAGGTGCGACGTTCCGCCATCGCCTCCCACGGGAAGACAAACCATCTCTTGTCGGTCGAACGATCGATCGTACGCGAACGATAATCGACCTTGGCGCGCGAGCGGAGATTGTCGATCAACACCGCGACGCGCACGGCTTCCTCGTCGGCGCCATGATCGATCAACGAGCCGCGCAGCGCCTCGATCGTGCCGCCGCTGTCGTTGATGTCGTCGACCAGCAGGATCGTGCGCCCTTCGCGCGTCGCGACCGCCAATTTCTCCATCAATTCCTCGGCGAAGCTGGGCACGCCCGAGCTATAATCGACCGAGAGCAGGGATATGCCGGTGCGGTGCGAGAGATAGGCCGCCGGCACGAGCCCGCCGCGGCCGATGCCGACGATATGATGGGGCTTCCACCCGTCGGCTTCCAACGCGGCGGCAACCGCCTGCACGTCGTTGACGAATTCGGGATAGGGAATGAAGGCGAGATCGGGTTGGGTCATGCGGCGTATGCGTCGATCGTCTGGAGATGGCGCGTGACCGCCTCGTCGGACAGGAAAGATCCCAGGAAGCTGTTGCGCGCGAGCGTGACGAGGTCATCCCGGCCCACATAGGGGGCAATCGCGCGGTAATTGTCTGCGACATAGCCGCCGAAATAAGCCGGATCGTCCGAATTGATCGTCGCACGCAGGCCGCGCTTGAGCATCGCCGGGATCGGATGCTCCGACACGTCCTTGACCACGCAGAGCTTCAGATTGGAGAGCGGACAGACGGTGAGCGTCATGCCCTCGCGCGCGAGGCGGGTGACCAGATCGGGCGCCTCCATCGCGCGATTGCCATGGTCGAGCCGATCGATCTTCAGCAGATCGAGCGCCTCGCGCACATAATCGGGCGGCCCCTCCTCGCCCGCATGCGCGACGCGCTTTAGCCCCTCCGCGCCGGCGGCGGCGAAGACGCGTGCGAACTTCTCGGGCGGATGACCGACCTCCGAACTGTCAAGGCCAACGCCCGCGATCCGATCGAGCCAAGGCTCCGCCGCCTGCAAGGTCGCAAAGGCGGCGGATTCGTCGAGATGGCGCAGGAAACAGAGGATCAGCTTCGAGCTGATGCCGAACTTCTCCTCCGCGCTCTTCATGCCCGCGAGCAGGCCGTCCGCAGCGACTGCGAAGGGCAGTCCCCGATCGGTATGCGTCTGCGGATCGAAGAAGATCTCGGCATGGCGCACGCCATCGGCATGCGCGCGCGCGAAATAAGCGAGCGCGAGGTCGTGGAAATCCTCCTCGGTCCGGAGCACGTTCGCCCCCTGATAGTAGATGTCGAGGAAGTCCTGCAGTCGGGTGAAGCTATAGGCGGCGCGCAGCGTTTCGACGGACTTGAAGGGAATGTCGATGCGGTTGCGCCGTGCAAAGGCGAACATCTGCTCGGGTTCGAGGCTGCCCTCGATATGGAGGTGCAGCTCGGCCTTGGGCAGGCCTGTAATGAAGCTATCGAGATCGAAGTCGGGCATGGCACTCCCCGGCCGGTATGAACCCAAGCCTAGCCCAGCGCGCAGGTCCCCGTATAGCCACGCATTTCTGGCCTTATCCGCATTATTGCTCACTGCCGCGCACAAGCCGCCGGTGCCCTCGGGCGATCTGGTGCTGGACATGGCGAACCCGGTGATCGCGGTCGAGATCGACAAGGTGCCGATGCGCCTGCGCGTCGATCTCGACCGCGAGGATAGTATCGAACTCAATCCCGCGTCCGCCGCACGCTTGCCGGTCAAATGGGAGGAGGGTGCGGAGATGGATGTTGGGCGGGTGCGGCTCGCCAACCGTGTCGCGGGGGTCTCGCTCGAGGTGGACCGCCGTATCGTACCGGCGGAGGTCTCCCAGCACGGCCGCGATTGCTGCCAAAACGTGGACGGCGTGATCGGTCCCGATCTGTTGCCCTTCGCGACCGTACGCTGGCGCAATGCCGCCGCCACCGATCCGACCGCAAGCCGGACGCTGCCGCTCGACGCTGACGAGAATGAGGGTCTTTCCGCAGTTACCGAGGTGGGCAGGGTCAGGGTCCGTTTCGCGCTTGGGATGTCCGAGACGATCGGCACCGCGGCCGCGGGTGCCGCGCTGGCGCGGCTTTGGGGAGGACATTGGGGCGGCCCTGAACAGCGCGTGACGCTTGTATTCGGCGTCAAGCGCCCCGCCCGCCCGATGATATTCACACACCCCGGAACGGTCGCTGGCTTTCCGATCGATCGGCTGCTGGTGCGCCTGTCGGACTTTGCGGGCGATGCGAAGCTGCCCGCAGACCGTGCGCAGGCGGGCGAGGTCGTCGTCGCGCATCATCTCGAACGCCAGCACGCATGGCCGGCGGTGACGCTCGGCAGCGACCGCCTCTCGCGGTGCGCGGAGATCGTCTATACCGCCATCCCACGCAGCCTGACGCTCCACTGCGCGTTCCAGCGGCCATGAAGAAACTGGTTGCATCCATTGCCTTGGCCGCGGCTCCGCTCAAGGCGGCGGTCCCGGCCTATACGCCCGATCTCGAAGCACGCGTGTTCGACCGCGCCTGGGATCTGGTTTCCCGCCATTATTGGGATCGCGCCAAGACGGGCGAAGCCTGGGCCGACGCGCGCACGCATTTCCGCCCGCTCGCGCTCAAGGCACCCGACCGGCCCGCTTTCTATACGATCCTGGGTGAGATGCTGGCCTCGCTCGGCGACAGCCATGTCTATGCAATCGATCCGCTCCAGATCGCGATCGGCAAGGCGCACGATGCGGGACAGGCGGCTGAGGGCTTCGGTTTCGCCATGATGCCCGACGATGACGGCCATTGGCTGGTAACCCGCGTCGTCACCGGTTCCTCGGCAGCCAAAGCCGGCGTCGAGATCGGATGGGAAGTGCGGGCCGTAAACGGCAAGTCCGTCGACATCGACTATCAGCCGACCGACGCTGAGGTCGCCAGCTTCGATTTCGCGGACGAGAATGGGGCGATGCACCAGCTCCGCCTGACGGCGGCGATGCAGGATCCCCAGCCGGTCCGCCGCGCGGTGCGGTTGGCGGGCAATGTGCTGCTGGTCTCGCTCGACGGGTTCGATCCGGGCGACGACAAATGGCTGGCGCGCACGCTTGGTGACGATCCGCCCCCGTCCGCCGTGATCCTGGATTTGCGCGACAATGACGGCGGCGACGCGGACATACTCGCCAAGGTCGGCGGGCTCTTCTTTGCCGAGGATCGCCCTTTGGTGGAGCGGATCGAGCGCAAGACCAATATCCAGAAACTGCACGGCACCGGTCGACGGGCCTATCTCGGCCCCTTGGCGGTGCTGGTCGGCCCCGACAGCGCGAGCGGCGCGGAGGCGTTGGCGGCTTTGATCGACGAAAGCGGGCGCGGCATCACCGTGGGTGAGCGTACTGCCGGCGCGCTCACCGGCGCGTCCGAATATAAGCTGCCCGATGGCGGCGAGCTTTCGGTCGCCGAATTCGATATCCGCACTCCCGGCGGCAAAAGGCTGGAAGGCGTGGGTCTGCAGCCCCGTATCCCGATCAAACCCACGCTCGCCGACCGCCGCGCGGGGCGCGATCCGGTGCTGGATCGCGCACTGGCGGTGGTGCGAAGCCGCGAATTAGCCTCGCGGCGATAATTGCGCGTCGGCGGGCGCCGGCACCCAGCTTCCGCCGATCGCCTGGATCAGGCTCACGACCGCCATCTGCCGATCGACGATTGCGGTGGCCTCGGTCTGCCGCGCCGAAAGGGCCGTCGTCTGCGCGGTGATCACGTCCGAATAAGCGATCTGGCCGGCGATATATTGGTTCTGGGTGAGCGCTTCGACGCGATTGGCCGACGCGGCCGCATTGCTCCGCTGTTGGGCGACATAGGTCAGGATCCGCACGGCGGCGAGTTCGTCCTCGGTCTGCTGGAAAGCGGTCAGCACGGTCTGACGATATTGCGCGGCAGTCTGGTCATAGGCCGCGCGCGCCTCCGCGACGCGTGCGGATCGCGCGCCGAAATCGAGCAGGGTTTCGACCGCGGTCGCGCCCAGCGACCACAGGCTGCTGGCGGCGGTGAAGAGCGAACCGAGCCGGCTCGCCTGCGTGCCGAGGTCCCCGCTCAGGTTGACCGTCGGAAAAAAGGCGGAGCGCTGGACGCCGATATTCGCGTTGGCGGCGGCGACGCGCCGTTCGGCCGCCGCCACATCGGGCCGGCGTTCGAGCAGGGCGGAAGGCAGGATGCCGGGCACCTCGGGCACGGTCGGCGACCAGGCGGCCGCAGCCAGCGTGAAGGTCGAGGGATTCTCGCCAACCAGCACCGCGATCGCATGTTCGAACGTCGCGCGCTGGCGTTCGAGATCGGCAGCATTGGCCTTGGCACTGTCGAGCTGGGTTTGCGCCTGGAGCACATCGACCCTGGCGACCACACCCTGATTGTAGCGGTTGGTCGTGATCTGGAGCGCCCTGGTATAAGCTGTCACGGTCGCGTCGAGGATCGCCTTCTGATGCTCGGCGCCGCGTAACTGCAGATAATCCGCCGCCAACTCGCCCTGCGCCGACAGGGTGGCATTGGCCAGATCCGCTTGGCTGGCCTGTGCCAGCGCCTTCTGCTGGCTGACGGTGTTGCGGATACGCCCCCACAGATCGGGCTCCCAGGTCGCGCCTAGTGTCACCGAATAACGCTGGCTGCCGCCCGAGCCCGAGCTGACCGTGTTGCCGCCGATGATCGTCGTCTGGCCATTGCCGAACGACCCCGCCCGAGTCGCGCTGCCGGTAAGGTCGACCGTGGGGAAGAGCGAGGCACGCGCCTCGCGCACCGCCGCGCGGGCCTGATCGTAGGCGGCGACCGCGGCCGCGACATTCTGGTTGTTGACCGCAACCTTGCTCTCGAGATCGTTCAGCACGGGATCGTTGAACAGCAGCCACCATTGGCCCTTCGCGACCGCGTCGGCGGGCGTGGCGGCGGCCCAGCCGGGCGCTTCCTTGAAGGCCGCGGGCGTGACCGTGCCGGGGCGCTGGTAAGGCGGTGCGAAGCTGCACCCGGCCAAGGCCAGGATCAGGGTGAGCGAGGTGAACGGGCGAAGCTTGGTCATGCGGGCTGGATCCCCTGGGCATCGTCGTGGCGCGCCAGCAGGCGTTCATGCGGCGAGCGGCGGCGGAAACGATCGAGCGCGAGATAGACCACCGGCGTGGTCAGAAGCGTGAGGAACTGGCTGGCGACCAAGCCGCCGATGATCGCGATGCCGAGTGGGCGGCGCAGCTCGGCGCCCTCGCCGAAGCCGATCGCAAGCGGCAGCGCACCGAAGGCCGCTGCCATCGTGGTCATCAGGATCGGGCGGAAACGGAGCAGGCTCGCCTCGCGGATCGCCGCCAGCGCTGTGAGCCCACGCGAGCGTTCGGCATCTAGCGCGAAGTCGATGATCAGGATCGCGTTCTTCTTGACGATGCCGATCAGCAATATGAGCCCGATCAGGCCGATCAGGTCGAATTCGGAGCCGGTGATCATCAATGCAATCACGGCGCCCACGCCCGCCGAGGGCAAGGTCGACAGCACGGTCAGCGGATGGATCGCGCTTTCGTAGAGTATGCCGAGCACGATGTAGATCACCACGATCGCGGCGATGATCAGGATCGGGTTGGATTGGGTCGATTGCTGGAACACCTGCGCGGTGCCCGCCGCCGCGCCATGGACCTGGGTCGGCAGATGCATCGAGGCCATCACCTGCTGGATGCGCGCGATCGCGTCGCTCAACGCATAGCCGTTGCCGGTGGAGAAGCTGATCGTTGCCGACGGCGCGGCATCCTGATGGTTGATCTGCGCGGCGGTCGATTGCGTCGACCAGGTCGCGATGCTCGACAGAGGCGTCATCTGGCTCGCGCTGGTGTTGACCGCCGCACCCGTGGCGGCATTGCCGCCCTGCCCCGTGCTCGACACCGGGGTCGATCCGCTCACGCCCGCACTGGTGCCGATCGTGCCCGCGCTTGACGTCGTTGTTGTTGTCGAGGTCGACGGCGGGCCGGTCGAACTTCTGCCGGCCCCCGCCACGCTCGCCATATTGCCCGCGGTTGCCCCGCTGCTCGTCTTGGGCGGGCTCGCCGGAATATAGACGCCATCCAACGCCGCCGGCGATCCGGTATAATCCTGCGCCACGCCCATCACGACATGATATTGGTTGAGGCCGCTATAGATGGTCGCCACCTGGCGCTGCCCGAAGGCGTCGTAGAGCGTGTTGTCGATCGTCTGCGACGTGATGCCGAGCCGGGTCGCAGCGTCGCGATCGACATTCACATAGACCTCGGCCGCGCCTTCGGCTTCGTCGATGTCGAGATCGGTCAGCTCGGGATATTTCTTGAGCGCGGTGACGATCTCAGGCCCGACCTTGGCGAGCAGATCGGGGTCGTCGGCCTGCAGCGTATATTGATAGGTCGAATTGCCGCTGCGCCCGCCGACCCGCATGTCCTGCACCGGGCTGAGGAAGGTCGCGACGCCGGTGATACGCGCCAGTTTCGGGCGCAGCCGGTTGATCACGGTCCGCGCATCGTCGCGCTGGCCCTCGGGTTTGAGCGTCGCGAACATGAAGCCGCCGCCCGCGCGACTGCCGCCGGTGAAGGCGACCACATTCTGGATCGCGGGATCCTTGCGGATCACCTTCACGATCTGGGTGAGCTTGGTCTGCATGTCCGCGAAGGAAATGCTCTGGTCGGCGCGCAAACCGCCCTGGAGCGAGCCTGTATCCTGTTCGGGGAAAAAACCCTTCTGCACCTCGATCAGCAGGAAGATGTTGAGCGCGACCGCGCCGGCTAGCAGCAGCAAGGTCGCCCCCCGATTGGCGAGCGCCCAATCCAGGCTCTTCGCATAACGCGCCTGCAGCCGGTCGAAGGTGCGCTCGGCCAAACGCGAGAAACGGTTTTCCCTGGCCTCGTCACGCCCCTTGAGCAGGCGCGCCGCGATCATCGGCGTGGTCGTCAGCGATATGACCAGGCTGATCAGCACCGCAACCGTCATCGTCACCGCGAATTCGCGGAACAGGCGGCCGATGATGCCCGCCATGAACAAAAGCGGGATGAACACCGCCACCAGGCTGATCGAGATGGAGAGCACGGTAAAGCCCACCTCGCGCGCGCCGCGCAGCGCGGCCTCGAGCGGCCTCATCCCGTCCTCGACATGACGCGAGATATTCTCCAGCACCACGATCGCATCGTCGACCACGAAACCGGTCGCGACGGTCAGCGCCATCAGCGACAGGTTGTTGAGGCTGAAGCCCAGCAGATACATGATGCCGACAGTGCCGAGCAGCGACGTCACCACCGCGACCGCGGGTACGATGGTGGCGCGCAGCGATCGCAGGAAGATCGAAACCACGATCACCACCAGGATCGTCGCGATCACCAAGGTGATCTCCACTTCGTGCAATGAGGCGCGGATCGTGGTGGTGCGGTCGGATGCGACCGAGACCTTGATATCGCTCGGGATCGCGGCCTCGATGATCGGCAGCTGCGCCTTCACCGAATCCACGGTCTGGATGATGTTGGCGCCCGGCTGGCGGCTGATGATCACCATCACCGCGCGCTGGCCGTTGAACAGGCCCATTGTACGGATATCCTCGGGCCCGTCATAAACGTTGGCGATGTCCGACAGGCGGACCGCGATGCCGTTACGCCAGGCGATCACCAGGCTCGAATAATCCGCCGCCTTCAGCCCCGGCACGTCGCCGTAGATCTGCCAGGCAGTCGCGCCATTCTCGACCACGCCGCGCGGCCGGTTGGCGTTGGTGGCGGAAATGGCGGTCCGCACATCCTCGAGCGGAATGCCGTAGCGTGCGAGCGCGAGCGGATTGAGGTCGATCCGGACCGCGGGCAGCGCAGCGCCACCCAGCTCGACATCGCCCACGCCCTGCACCTGCAGCAGCTTCTGCGCGACGACGTTGGAGACCGCATTGTAGATGTCGGCGGGCGTGCGCGTCTTGCTGGTGAGCGCGATGATCATGATCGGCGCATCGGCCGGATTGCTCTTGCGATAGGTGGGATTGGTCTTCAGCGTCGCGGGCAGATCCGCGCGCGCGGCATTGATCGCCGCCTGCACGTCGCGCGCCGCACCGTCGATATTGCGCGACAGATCGAACTGGGCGGTGACGCGGGTCGATCCGATACCCGATTGCGAGGTAAGCTCGGTCACCCCCGCGATCGTCGCCATCCGCCGTTCGAGCGGCGAAGCGACGCTGGTCGCCATCGTGGTCGGGCTCGCGCCCGGCAGGTTGGCGGATACGCTGATCGTGGGGAAATCGACCTGCGGCAGCGGCGATACCGGCATCACGAAGAATGCGGAGATACCCGCCAGCATTACGCCGACAGTCAGCAGCAAGGTGCCGATCGGCCGCCGGATGAAGGGCGCGGAGAGGTTCATGACTCAGATCCTCCCCGGTACGGGGAGGGGGACCGCGCGAAGCGCGGTGGAGGGGGTGTGCCACAAGCGGACCGCCCAGCCGCGATCCCCCTCCACCGCCTTCGGCGGTCCCCCTCCCCACAAGTGGGGAGGATCTTCACGCCCCCTGCTCCAGCGGCAGCAGGGGCTCATTCTCATGCTTGTGCCGCACACGGGCGGACAGCCGCTCGAAGGTCAGAAAGATGACCGGCGTGGTGAAGAGCGTGAGCGCCTGGCTCAGGATCAGCCCGCCCGCGATGGCAAGACCGAGCGGGCGGCGAAGCTCCGCTCCCATGCCGCTGCCGAAGATCAAAGGCAAAGCCGCGAACAGGGCCGCGAAGGTGGTCATCATGATCGGGCGGAAGCGCAGATGCGCGGCCTGGCGGATCGCGCTGTCGGCATCCTTGCCTTGCGTTCGCTGCGCGTCGATCGCGAAGTCGATCATCATGATCGCATTCTTCTTCACGATGCCGATCAGCAGCACGATGCCGATGATCCCGATCACGCCCAGATCATTGCCCGTGAGCCAGAGTGCCAGCAGCGCGCCGACACCCGCCGACGGCAGCGTCGAAAGGATCGTGACCGGATGGATGAAGCTCTCATAGAGCACGCCCAGCACGATATAGACGACGATGATCGCCGCCAGGATCAGCCAGATCTCGTTGGACAGGCTGGCCTTGAAGGCGTTGGCCGCGCCCAGGAAGCTGGTGGTCATGCCGGCCGGCACGCCGATCCTTTCCTCCGCTCGCTGGATCGCCCTGACCGCGCCGCCAAGCGAGGTGTTGGGGGCGAGATCGAAGCCGATCGTGCTCGCCGGGAATTGCGCGACGCGCGTCACCTGCAGCGGCGCTTCGCCTTCGACGAAGCTGGCGACGGTCGAGAGCGGCACCGACGTGCCCGACGAGGTCTGGAGATAGAGCTGGTTGAGCGCCTGCGGGTCGGTCAGCATCCCGGGCTGGCTTTCCAGGATCACGCGATATTGCGTGGTCTGCGTGAAGATGGTCGAGATGATGCGCTGGCCGAACGCATTGTAGAGCGCGCTGTCGATCGAGGCGGTGCTGATCCCCAGCCGCGCCGCCACGTCGCGATTGACCTTGACCGTGACCGCGCGGCCCTGGTTCTGCATGTCCGAGACGATGTTGCGCACCTGCGGCACGTTCCGAAGCTCGGCCATCAGCTTGCCCGTCCACAGGTTGATCTGATCCTGGTCGGATCCCTGGAGCGCGAAGCGGTAGGCGGTCGGCCCGGTGCCGGTATCGATCGTCAGGTCCTGGACGGGCTGGAGATAAAGCGTAACCCCTGCAATATCTTGCGCACGCTTCTCGAGACGGCGGATAAGCGCATCCTGATCGCCGGAGCGGTCGCCTTTACCCTTCAGGTTGATCAGCATCCGGCCCTGGTTCATCGCCGGATTCTGGCCGTCGACGCCGACATTCGAGCTCAGGCTCGCAACGTCGGGATCGTCGAGGATCGCGTCGGCCAATTTGCCCTGCAGCGCCGACATGCGCTGGAACGACACCCCCTGCCCCGACACCACCACCGCCTGGAGCTGGCCCGTATCCTGTTCGGGGAACAGGCCCTTGGGGATCAGCACGAACAGCAGGGCGGTCAGCACCAGCGAGCCCGCGAACACCAGCAAGGTCAGCGTCCGGCGCATCAGCACCCAGTCGAGCGCCCAGCTGTAGCGGCGCGAAAGCTGGTCGAACTTCTCCATCGTCCATTCGGAGAAGCGGAACTTCCTCATATCGTGCTCGGCCTTGAGCCAGCGCGCGGACAGCATCGGCACCAAAGTCAACGCGACCACCGCCGAGATCAGGATCGTCACCGCCAGCGTCACCGCGAATTCACGGAACAGGCGCCCGACCACATCGCCCATGAACAGCAAGGGGATCAGAACCGCGATCAGGCTGACGGTCAGCGAGATGATGGTGAAGCCGATCTCGCGGCTGCCCTGGAGCGCCGCGTGAAGCGGGCTTTTGCCTTCTTCCAGATGGCGCGCGATATTCTCCGTCACCACGATCGCGTCGTCGACGACGAAGCCCGAGGCGATGGTCAGCGCCATCAGCGACAGGTTGTTCAGGCTGAACCCCATCTGGAGCATCACCGCGAAGGTACCGATGATCGACAGCGGCACCGCCAGACTTGCGATGAGCGTCGCCTGCCACGAGCCCAGGAACAGGAAGATCGCGATCGTGACCAACACCACCGCGAACACCAGTTCGACCTGCACGTCATGGACCGACGCACGGATGCCGGTGGTGCGATCGGTGAGCAAGGTAACATGCACGTCGGCGGGGAGGCTGGCCTCAAGGCCCGGCAACGCCGCTTTGATCATGTCGACCGTGCCGATCACGTTGGCGCCGGGCTGGCGCTGCACGTCGACCACGATCGCCGGGGTGCGGTTCATCCAGGCGCCGAGGCGGGTATTCTCGGAACTGTCGACGACATTGGCCACGTCGGACAGCCGCACCGGCGCGTTGTCGCGATAGGCGATGATCAGCTTCTTATAGTCGTCGGCAGTGGCGAGCTGGTCGTTGGCATCGATCGACCAACTTCGGGTCGGCCCGTCGAAGCTGCCCTTGGCACCATTGACGTTGGCGGCGGCGATCGCGCTGCGGAGCTGGTCGAGCGAGAGGTTGCGGGTCGCGAGCGCCTGGACATTGGCCTGGATCCGCACCGCGGGCCTTTGTCCGCCCGAAAGCGAGACCAGGCCGACGCCCGAAATCTGCGAAATCTTGTTGGCGACGCGCTGGTCGACCAGATTCTGGACTTCGGCGAGCGTGCGTGTCGGAGAAGTGACGCCGAGGCTGAGGATCGGCGCGTCGGCGGGGTTCACCTTGGCATAGATCGGGGGCGCCGGGAGGTCCGACGGCAGCAGGCTGTTGGCCGCATTGATCGCCGCCTGGACTTCCTGCTCGGCCACGTCGAGCGTCAGATCGAGATTGAACTGGAGCGTGATCACCGACGCGCCCGCCGACGAGGTCGACGACATGCGCGCAAGGCCCGCCATCTGGCCGAACTGGCGCTCGAGCGGCGCGGTGACGGTCAGCCCCATCACATCGGGGCTGGCGCCCGGATAGAGCGTGGTGACCTGGATCGTGGGATAATCGACCTCGGGCAGCGCCGAGAGCGGCAGGAAACGATAGCCGACCAGGCCCGCCAGCAACACCGCGAGCATGAGCAGGGTCGTCGCCACCGGGCGTATGATGAAGGGGCGCGAGGGGTTCACCCCTTCCGCACCCAGCACTTCATCCTCGGCGCCGAGGCTGGTGCCGCTGGCCGACTCCTCCGTCACTGGCCGCTGTCGCCGCCCTGCTGGCGATGGTGGCGATGCCCGCCTTTATGCCCTCCGGCCGCGTTTGCATCCGCGCCGTTGCCCTGATCGGAGGCGGCAGCCGCGTTATCCATAGCATTATCGCCGCCGCCTTGCCGACGATGCTGGCCGCTTCCCTCACCGCCACCGCTGCTTCCTCCACCGAACAGCCACGCGAAGAAGCCGCCCTTCTTCTGGCGCTGGAATTGCGGCTTCTCACCCGGCAGCACGACCTTTGAGCCATCCTCCAGATTGTCGGCGCCCTCGGTGATCACCGTCTGGCCCAATGCCAGGCCGGACAGGATCGCCACATTGGTCCCAGTGGAGGGTCCTTGCTTCACCGTCTGCATCTTCACGCTGTGATCGCCCTGCAGCACGAACACGAAGTCGCCCTGCGTGCCATGTCGGACGGCGGTGACCGGGACGGTGGGCGCATTTTTCAGCGTATCGATCAGGACGCTCACATTGACGAACTGGTTGGGGAAGAGCGTGCCGCCCGGATTGGGGAAGCGCGCCTTCGCCTTGACCGTGCCGGTAGTGGTGTCGATCTGATTGTCGAAGGTCAGGAAAGTCCCGTTGGCGATCACAGTCTGACCGGTCTGATCGGTCGCGGTGACGGGCATTGCCGCGCCCGAAGCGCGCCGCGCCAAAATGCCGGGCAGATTGCCCTGCGGGACCGCGAAGCTGATATCGATCGGATCGGTCTGGGTGATGACCGCGATGCCGTTGGCGTCGCCGGGGGTGACATAATTGCCGATATCCGCCTGGCGCAGGCCGATCCGCCCGGCCACCGGCGCGGTGATCGAGGTATAGCGCAGATTGAGCCTGGCGGTGCCGATTGCGGCACGATCGGCGGCGACGATGCCTTCCTGTTGCTTGACGGTCGCGGCCTGGGTGTCGACCTGCTGCCGCGCGATCGAATCCTGCGACAGCAGCACCTGGTAGCGGTGGAGGTCGACGCGGGCGAGGTTGAGCTGGGATTCGTCGCGCGTGAGATTGGCCTCGGCCTGCGCGAGCGCGAGACGGTAGGGCCTGGGATCGATCTGGGCGAGCAATTGCCCCTTGGCGACGACCTGCCCTTCCTTGAAATTGATCGTGAAGATGTTGCCCGATAGCTGCGGCCGCACGGTCGCGGTCACGATCGGCTGGACGGTGCCGATCTGCGAGATCGACTGGGGCACGTCCATCGCCGCCACCTTGGCGATTCCGACCGTTGCCGCCGCGCGCCGGCCGCCGCGCCCGCCGCCGCCCGGACCGCCCGCGCCCTGGCCCGATCCGCCGCGCGTCATCGCCCAGGCGAGGCCCGCGATCACGATCAGCACCAGAACGACGATCAGCGCGTTGCGCCGCGCATTGGGGGACCGCTCGACCGGATCGGCCTGCATTTCATATTCTTCGTTCATCGCAGCCCCTTGGCGCGGTTGGACAGGGAATACTCGACGCGTGCAGGACAGGCGAAAAGCGACGGCCGCGACAGGCGCCGGCTGTCATCCCGGATGCGGAACGGATCAAGCCGCATCGCTGCAGATGGTTCCACGAGATGGATCTGGGGTGACGATCTTCGGCGGAATCTGGACGCGCGTAAGGACATCGGCGCGTTCAACGATCCACGCCCGGCTTCCCGTCGCCCGGGCCGTCAGATTTTGTTCAGACCGGCAATTGGCTGGTGAGCTTGACCTCTTCCAGCACCGCATAAGTGCGCGTCTCGCGGATGCCGGGAAGCGCCACCAGAGTATCGCCCAGGAAGGCGCGATAGGCGGCCATATCGGCGACGCGCACCTTGAGCAGATAGTCGAATCCGCCCGCCACCATATGGCATTCGATCACGTCGGGCAGCTTACTGACATGATCGGCGAAGGCGGCGAAGGCATCGTCGGTCGTGCGATCGAGCAGGACCTCGATAAAGATCATCAGCGCGCGATCGAGCTTGGCCGGGTCGAGTAGCGCGGTGTAACCCAGGATCACCCCGCCTTCGCGCAGGCGCCGGACCCGCTCGAAGCAAGCGGCGTTGGACAAGCCGCATTTCTCGGCGAGCGCGGCGTTGGTGATGCGGCCATCCTCCTGCAACGCGCGGAGGATTTTGCGATCGATCTGATCCACCGTTGATCCTTCTGTTATGGTCGGTGGTTTCTATATTTTATTCTGTCTCGTACGTCCAAAACGAAAGCACATTCGTCAAGCAGGGCTATATACCAATCGTATATTCCGCGAGAGGTTTGTAATGGCCGACCGGCAAGACTGGGACCGTATCGACGCGTTCAAATATCAGGATGAGGCGGAAACGTGCCGCGCCCTGCTCGCGCGCGCGCCGCTCAACCCCGAGGAGCGCCGCCTCGTCGAGCGCGATGCCGCCGCGATGGTACGCGCGGCGCGCAAGTCCGCCGAGAAGCAGGGCGTGGTCGAAAGCTTCCTCCAGCAATTCTCGCTCGGCACGCGCGAGGGGCTGGCGTTGATGTGCCTTGCCGAGGCGCTGCTCCGCACCCCCGATGCCGAAACGCGCGACCGGCTGATCGCGGAGAAGATCGGCTCGGCCGATTGGGCGAGCCATCTCGGCCAGTCGGACAGCCTGTTCGTCAATGCTTCGACTTGGGGGTTGATGCTCACCGGCAAGCTGATCGACGTGGACGAGGAGGCAAAGTCCGACCTTGGCGGCTGGCTCAAGCGGCTGACCGCGCGCGTCGGCGAACCTGTGATCCGCCAGGCGGTGGGTGCCGCAGTCAAGATGATGGGCGAACAGTTCGTGCTCGGGCGCACGATCGAGGCCGCGCTCCAGAGGGCGAAGAAGGAAGGTTATACCTGCTCGTTCGACATGCTGGGCGAAGGCGCGCGCACCGCGGCCGATGCCGCACGTTACGAGACGATCTATGCCGACGCGATCGAAGCGGTCGGCCGCGCGCGTCCGACCGGTACCGCGCCCGAGGACGGGCATGGCGTCTCAGTCAAACTCTCCGCACTCTGCCCGCGTTACGAGGCGGTGCAGGAAAAGCGCGTGTGGGACGAGCTTTATCCGCGCGTGAAAAGGCTCGCTTTGATCGCCGCCAAGCATGATCTCAACTTCGCGATCGATGCCGAGGAAGCGGACCGGTTGGTCCTGTCGCTCAAGATGATCGAACGGCTGGTGCGCGAGCCGCAGCTCGGCCATTGGACCGGTCTGGGCGTGGTGGTCCAGACCTATCAGAAACGCGGGCTGGCGGTGATCGAGGGGCTGCAGCGGCTGGCCGAGGATAGCGGCCGACGGATCATGGTGCGCCTGGTCAAGGGCGCCTATTGGGACAGCGAGATCAAGAAGGCGCAGGTGGCGGGCCGCCCCGGCTATCCGGTCTTCACCACCAAGCCGGCGACGGACTTGTCCTATCTCGTCTGCGCCGACGCGTTGATCGCCGCGTCTCCCTCACTCTACCCACAATTCGCAACGCATAACGCGCATACGCTGGCGGCGGTGCGGCTGATGGCGGCGCGCAGGAACGTCCGGATCGAGCATCAGCGGCTGCACGGCATGGGCGAGGCGTTATACAAGGCGGCCGGCCCCAACAATGCGGTGCTGCGCGCTTATGCGCCGGTGGGCGGGCATGAGGAATTGCTGCCCTATCTGGTGCGCCGCCTGCTGGAGAATGGCGCCAATACCAGCTTCGTCCATGCTTTGCTCAACGAGCGCATGCCGGCCGAGGATGTGGTGCAGGATCCGATCGCGGCGGTCGAGGCACGCCCCTTCCCCCATCCGCGCATCCCCCTGCCCGCCGACATTTACGGCCCGCAGCGCAAGAACCCGCTCGGCCGGGACTATTCGATCGCCGCGACCCGTGATCGCGCCGCGCGGGCAACCAAGAGCATTGCGGCCGAAACGCTCACCGCCGGCCCGATCGTCGGCGGCCGGCTTCAAAAGGGCGCCGGTGCCAAACCGTTGGTCAGCCCGGTCGACCATGAGATCGTGATCGGCGGCGTGTCCGAAGCGGCGCCGGCGGACATCGATAAGGCGGCCGATCGCGCCGCGAAGGCGCAGCCCGCGTGGGATGCGCTGGGCGGCGCCGGCCGCGCCCGCGTGCTGCGCGCGATGGGCGACGCGCTCGAAGCGGATATGGATCGGCTGGTGGCGCTGCTCGCGCGCGAGGGCGGCAAGACCTTGAACGACGGCGTCGCCGAGGTGCGCGAGGCGGTCGATTTCTGCCGTTATTATGCGACGCTCGCCGAAAAGCAGTTCGCCGGGCTGGAAACGCTTAAGGGTCCGGTCGGCGAAACCAACCAGCTCGAATTGCGCGGGCGCGGCATCTTCGCCTGTATTTCCCCCTGGAATTTCCCGCTCGCGATCTTCACCGGACAGATCGCGGCTGCGCTGGCGGCGGGAAATGCCGTGCTGGCCAAGCCCGCCGAGCAGACGCCGTTCGTCGCGGCCGAAGCGGTGCGGTTGTTCCACAAGGCGGGCCTCGACCCCGATCTACTGGCGCTACTGCCGGGCGACGGTGCGACGGTCGGTGCGGCGCTGGTTGCGCACCCCGAGATTGACGGCGTCGCCTTCACGGGCGGTACCGACACCGCGCGCGCGATCAACCGCACGCTCGCCAATCGCGACGGGCCGATCCTGCCCTTCATCGCCGAAACCGGCGGGCTGAACGCCCTGTTCGTCGACACGACCGCGCTCCGCGAGCAGGTGGTCGATGACGTCATCCTGTCGGCGATCGGCTCCGCTGGTCAGCGCTGCTCGGCGCTGCGGGTGCTGTTCGTGCCGAAGGATTCGGCGGACGAGCTGATCGCGACCTTGTCAGGCGCGCTCGACTGCCTGGTGATCGGCGATCCGGCCAATCCCGCGACCGATATCGGCCCGGTGATCGACGAGGAAGCGCGTGCCAATCTCGAAGCGCATGTCGAGCGGCTGAAGCGCGAGGCGAAGATCGTCCGGCAGCTCGATCCCGGCGCCAATCGCGGCACCTATTTCGGCCCTGTGATCGCCGAAGTGCCCACGCCCGATTTCCTCGAGCGCGAGGTGTTCGGCCCGATCCTGCACATCTATCGTTACGATCCGGCAGAGCTGGAAGAGGTCGCGGGCAAGCTCGCCGATCGCGGCTATGGCCTGACGCTGGGCGTGCACAGCCGGATCGAGCGCTTCGCGCAGGAGATCCGCGCGCTGGTTCCCGCGGGCAATGTCTATGTGAACCGATCGATCATCGGCGCGGTGGTGGGCGTGCAGCCGTTCGGCGGCGAGGGCCTGTCGGGCACCGGCCCCAAGGCGGGAGGTCCGCATTCGCTGTTGCGTTATGCGACCGAACGGGCCCTGTCGGTAAATATCACCGCGCAGGGCGGCGATCCGGCGCTGCTGAACCTGTAAGATCCTCCCTACGCGAAGCGTGGGGAGGGGGACCGGCGGCGCAGCCGATGGTGGAGGGGTAAATCCCTGCCGGTGCCCCTCCACCACGCCTATGGCGTGGTCCCCCTCCCCCATCTGCGATGGGGAGGATTTCAGATGGTGACCGGATCACGTACCACCCAGGTGCCACGCCGCCTAAGGACGACAAGGTAATAAACCGCAGCCAGCACGATCTGCGCACCCGTAGCGATCATGCCCGGGCGTCCCTCGTCCACATCCTGCCAATTGGCATAAACGACGTAGCCGAGCGCCAGCAGGGTGAAGATCGGGGCCACCGGAAACAGCGGCATCTTGTAGATGGAATGCGCGGTGCTGCCGTTGCGGCGGCCTGCCAGCGCCCCAAGGCTGATCGCGGCATAGGTCACGATCAGCCCGCCGCCGTTCAGGATCAGCAGGAATTTGAGGCTGATGAAGCAGCAGATCACGCCGATCAGGCCGATGATAAGGGTCGCGATCCACGGGCTTTGCCATTTGGGATGGATCGCGCCGATGAAGGCGTCGAAGCGATAGCCCCACACCGCGTCGCGCCCGGTGCACCAGAAAAAGCGCGCCGAAGCGAGCACCGTCACGATCGCGGCGTTGACGATCGCGATCACCACGCCGACCGCCACCATCTGCGACAGCAAAGTCCCGCCGCGTCCGCGCACGAACATGCCGAACGGATCGTCCGCACCGAACAGGCTCTTGAGATCGGGCGCGCCGACCAGCGCTGCAACCACCGGCACCAGCTCCAGGCTGAGCGAGAGGCCGAACGAGGTCAGGATCACGCGCGCGATCTTGCGGTGCGCGTCGTGCATCTCCTCGCCGAAATAGACCGCCATGCCATAACCATTGAGCGCGAAGATCGCGACGGTGGTGGCCAGCCCGATCGAGCTGTGCGGGGCGGGCACCAGGGCGCCGTCCGACAGGGCCATCGGATGGGCGAGCATCGGCAGAAGCCCGCGCGCCGGCTCGGCCAAACCCAGCACGACCAGCACGGCCAAGGCCGCCACCTCGACCGCGAGGAAAATGCCGGTAACGAGCGCGTTCACGCGGATGTTGAGCAAGGCGCAGAGCGTCGATCCCACCACCACCACGATCGCGGTCGGGATTTGCGGCAGGCCGGGAATCACGGTTGCCAGCACCGCGCTCACGCCCAGGCCCACCACGGGCGGGAAGATGATGTTGTTGAACACGTTGATGCCAAGCGTGATGAAGCCCGGCAACGGCCCCAGCGTGCGCGCCACCGCGACATATTCGCCGCCCGCGACCGGGAAAGCCGACGACAATTCGGCATAGACATAGGCGGTCGCGACGCAGACCAGCCCGGCGAGCAGGAACGCCCACAAGGTGCCCGTCCCCGCCGATTGCAGCATCCCCGGCACGATGATGAAGACGGAGGATGCGGGCGTGGTCGCCGACAGGGTCAGGAACAATATCCCCAATACGCCCAGGCAACGCGCGAGCGGGTGCGGCGTCGGCGGCAATTTCGTTCCTGCTGGTGCGTCCACCCATCCCCCCTGTCGGCCAAAATTCAGGCCGTAAGCGGACTTGTGACAGGCTCTAAGCCGATCCGCCACCAGCGGCGGGATTTCCGCAGCAGGCGTCCCTTATTCGGCTGCCTCGGGATATTCGGGCAATTCCGGCGCCAGCTTGGTAAGCGGGCGCACCGCCATGTCCACCACCGGCAAGGGCTCGATCGTCTTGCCGCCCGTCTCGACGCTCAGCGCCTCGAAACGCTTGGCCTGCGTGAGTACCTGACTCTCCAGGCTGCCGACGAAGTCATTGTACGCGCCCGTCGCCTGATTGAGGTTGCGGCCCAGCCGCTCGACATGCCGCCCCATCGTCTGCAGCCGAGAATAGAGCTCCTTGCCGAGCTTTCCGACCTCCTCGGCCTGCTTGGCGAGCCCTTCCTGGCGCCACATGCCCGCCATCACCTTGGCGAGCGCGAGCATGTTGATGGTCGAGGCGATGATCACCCCGCCCCGGAAAGCCTGCTCGATCAGATCGGGCGCACGCTCGGCGGCGGCGGACAGGAAATGCTCGCCCGGGATGAACATGATCACAAAATCGGGCGAGAGATCGAACTGACGCCAATAGGATTTGCGACCGAGATCGGTCGCATAGCTCTGCATCGCCTTGGCATGCGCCAGCAGTAGTTCGCCGCGCCGGGCCTCGTCCTCTTCGTCGAACGCCTGCTCGAACGCGGTGAGCGGGCATTTGACGTCGATGACGATGCAGCGCCCGCCGGGCAGCTTGATCACGCAATCGGGGCGCAACTGACGTTCGCCGTCATTGACCGCGCTTTCCATCTCGAAATCGATATTCTCGGCCAGGCCCGCGGATTCGAGGATGGTGCGAAGCTGTTCCTCACCCCAGCGTCCGCGATGCTTGGGGCTGGAGCGCAGCACATTGGTCAGCCGCGCGGTTTCTTTTCGAACAAGATCATTGCCTTGGGCGAGGCTGCTGACAGCTTCTTTCAGCGCCTCATAGCTGCCGACCCGCTCCTTTTCGACCTTCTGCAGGCCTTCCTCATAGCGCTTGAGCGTGGTCTCGACCGGCTGGAGCAAGGCCTTCAGCTGCGCCTCGCCTTTCTCGTTGGCCTGGGCAAAGCGCTGGTCGGCGCGTTCGAGGAACTGGCGTTGCGCATCGGCGAGCAATTTGGCGCCGACTTCGTTGAACTGCGCCGAGAGCGCGTCCTTGGCCTCGCGCAGCTCCGTCATTTGAGCCTCGAACGAGCGGACGCGCTCGCTGGAGGTCGCGCGCTCTGCGGCGAGCTCGCGCTGCGCAACGTCGCGCGCGGCAGTCACCTCGCTCAATTGGTTGCGCAGCGCCGGCACCTCGGCGGCCTGCGCCTCGGCCGTGGCGGCGGCGCCGGCGCGCGCGAGCCAGCCCACCGCCAATCCGGCGAGCAGGGCACCGATCGCAATTGCCAACGTCAGAACCATAGAAACTCCCGGGAACGAAAAGCGAACTTACCGGAGAGCGCGCCTCCGCTCAAGCGGGTTGAATAAAGGTCCGCTGGACGGAACGGCCCGGCAGGCGCAGGGTTGGGTCCACAAGACAATCGGGAGAGCAATATGTCCGTCCGCAAGATGATCGCAGCCCACCCCCTCGCCCACGGTCACGTCAACGAACCGCTGGCCGAGGCGGCCAAGCATGCCATGTATTGCGCGATCATCTGCACCTCCTGCGCCGACGCCTGTTCGGGCGAGGAAATGGACATGCGGCAGTGCATCCGCATCTGCCTCGACTGCGCCGACGTCTGCACCGCGCTGTCGCGCATGGCGGTGCGCCAGACGGGCGAGGACAATAAGGCGCTCAGGGCGATGTTCCACACCTGCATCGAGATTTGCGAGATCTGCGCGGCCGAATGCGCGAAGTACGATCACGACCATTGCAAGCGCTGCGCGGAAATGTGCCGCGAATGCGCGGACGATTGCCGCCGGGCGCTTTCGACGGTTTCGAACTGACCCGATCCGTCATGCCGGACTTGTTCCGGCATCCACCGAGAGGCCAATACCAAGGTCGAGAGTGGACCCCGGATCAAGTCCGGGGTGACGAGAAGTGGCTTACGCCGCCTTCTTCTGCCGGCGGGCCTTTTCGAGCTTCTTGAGCACCATTTCGCGCTTCAGGCGCGACAGATGGTCGATGAAGAGAATGCCCTCGAGATGGTCCATCTCGTGCTGCAGGCAGGTCGCGAGCATGCCCGTGATGATCTCGTCATGCTGGACGCCATTCTCGTCGAGCCAGCGTGCATGCGTGGTCGCGGGGCGATCGACCTCGGCATATTGATCCGGCACCGACAAACAGCCTTCGTTATAGGTGTTCATGTCGGCCGAGGGGTCGCTCAGCTCGGGATTGATGAAGACCAAAGGCTTGCGGATCGGCTGGCCGTCCTCGCCTTCCTCTTCCTGCAGGTCGATCACCAGCACGCGCTTGGGCACGCCGATCTGGATCGCGGCGAGGCCGATGCCGGGCGCCTCGTACATCGTCTCGAACATGTCCGCGATCAGCGCGCGCAGTTCGTCGTCCACATGCTCGACGGGCGTGGACTTGATGCGCAGCCGGGGATCCGGCGCCTCGATGATCGGACGAACAGCCATGGTGCGCATGTATGCCGCGTCGCCATTTCGTTCAAGGTAAGTACGGCGATCTGAGTGATCGCTTCGGCCGTTTTTGCCGACTCAAGCCGCTTCCCACAATTCGATCGGATTGCCTTCGGGATCGTGGATGCGCACGAAGCGCCCGATGCCGGGCACGTCCCAGTCGGGATTGGTGATCACCGCGACCCCCTTGGCTTCGAGCTCGGCCTTGAGCGCGTCCAGCCCTTCGACGCGGAAATTGAGCATCCATTGCTTGTCCGCCGGGAAATAATCCGTGTCGGCGGCGAAGGGCGAGAAGACGCTCGTCCCCGCCTCCATCGCCCATTTGCCATATTTGCCGGCGCCGACGCCGAGATGCTCGGCATACCAGGCGCCGAGCGCCTTCGGGTCCGCCGCACGGAAGAAGAAACCGCCGATACCGGTCACGCCCATGATCGTCTCCCCTTGTTCGGTCAGGCGACCGGGCGTCTTGCCCGCAACGCCTGCGCCAAAGTTCCTTCGTCGAGATAGTCGAGCTCGCCGCCTACGGGCAGACCATGCGCCAATTGCGTTACACGTACGGGAAAGCGCTCGATCCGCTCGGCGATATAATGCGCGGTGGTCTGGCCCTCGAGCGTGGCATTCATCGCCAGCACCACCTCGTCGATCCCACCGCGCTCGATCCGACCGACCAGCTGATCGATGGTCAGATCTTCGGGGCGAATGCCTTCCAGCGCGGCCAAGCGCCCGCCCAGCACATGGAAACGCCCCGGAAAGAGCCGGGTGCGGTCGAGCGCCCACAGATCGGCCACCTCCTCCACCACACACAACATGCGCGTATCGCGGCGCGGATCGGCGCAGATCTGGCAGGGGTCCGACGTATCGACATTGCCGCAGGTCGAGCAGGTCGCAAGCTTCTCGCTCACCGCCTCCAGCGCACGCTGCAACGGCGCCAACGCCGCCTCGCGCTTCTTGAGCAGATGCAGGACGGCACGGCGTGCCGATCGTGGTCCCAAACCAGGCAATCGGGCCAGCGCCTGCGTCAGCGCATCGATTTCGGGGGAAGCCATGCGGAACATATGGCGTCCTAATGGTCATGGCGCCAGAGGGTGACGCCATCGACCTTTCGATCCGTCATCCCGGCGAAAGCCGGGATCCATCGTGAGGAAGTGGCCTCGCCGCGAAATGGATCCCGGCCTTCGCCGGGATGACCAGGAGGCGGAAAGGAAGGTGGCATCCCCTTTCCGTTTGTGGTGAAGGCACCGGCATGCGCATCATCTTCATGGGAACCCCGGATTTCGCCGTGCCGACGCTGGAGGCGCTGCATGCGGCCGGGCACGATATCGTCGCGGTCTATACCCAGCCGCCCCGCCCCGCCGGCCGCGGCAAGGCGGATCGCCCGTCCCCCGTCCAGCTCCGCGCCGAGGCGCTGGGGCTGGAGGTCCGCTCGCCCAAGTCGCTCAAAAGCGAGGAGGAGCAGGCGAAGATGGCGGCGCTGGAGCCCGACGCGCTGATCGTCGCCGCTTATGGCCTGATCCTGCCCCAGGCGGTGCTCGATATCCCGGTTTGGGATTGCCTCAATGTCCACGGCTCGATCCTGCCGCACTGGCGTGGCGCGGCGCCGGTGCAGCGTGCGATCCTGGCGGGTGACGAGGAAACCGGCGTCACGATCATGGTGATGGAAGCGGGCCTCGACACGGGCGATATGCTCTCGGTCGAGCGCACCCCGATCGGGCGCAAGGATGCGGGCGAGCTTACGGCCGAGCTGGCGAAGATGGGTGCGCGGATGATGGTCGAGGTGCTGGCCGATCCGGGCGCTTTCCTGGCCGAACCCCAGCCCGAGGAAGGCGTCACCTATGCCGCCAAGATCGACAAAGCGGAATCCCGGCTCGATTTCTCGCGGCTGGCAACCGAGGTGGAACGCCAGGTACGTGCCTTCGCCCCCGCGCCAGGCGCCTGGTTCGAGCATGACGGCGAGCGCATCCGCATTCTCGCCGCCGACGTGATGGATTTCGAAGGCCCGGCCGGAACCATATTGGACGATCAGCTCACCATCGCCTGCGGCAACGGCGCGATCCGCGCCACGACGGTCCAGCGCGCAGGCCGCGGTGTGATGACCGCCGCCGAGCTGCTGCGCGGCTTCGCGATTCCTGTGGGCACCAAGCTCGGATGACGCGCTTCCGCCTGACGGTGGAATTCGATGGCGGCCCCTTCATGGGCTGGCAAAGGCAGGCGCATGGCCCGTCGGTCCAGCAGGCGCTGGAAGAGGGTGTCGGGAGGGTGACCGGCGAGACTGTCGTCTCGCACGCCGCGGGACGCACCGATGCGGGCGTGCACGCGCTGGCGATGACCGCGCATGTCGATGTCGCGAAAGCGATCACGCCCTTTCGCCTGATGGAAGGGGTCAACGCGCTGGTCCGCCCCGATCCGATCGCCATCCTGGCCTGCGAGATCGTCCCCGACGATTGGCATGCCCGCTTTTCCTGCGTGGGCCGTGAATATCTCTACCGCATCGCCAATCGCCGCGCCCCGCTGACGCTCGACCGAGGTCGAGCCTGGCGCATCGCTCGCGATCTGGATGCCGACGCGATGCACGATGCGGCGCAAGTGCTGGTCGGCCTGCACGATTTCACCACCTTCCGCTCGGCACATTGCCAGGCGGAAAGCCCGATCAAGACGCTCGACCGGCTGGATGTGCGGCGCGAGGGCGATGCGGTGCTGGTCGAGGCCGCCGCCCGCTCGTTCCTCCACCACCAGGTGCGTTCGATGGTCGGCTGCCTGGCGATGGTCGGCCAGGGGCAGTGGAGCAAGGCGGATTTGCGCGCGGCGTTGGAGGCGGCGGATCGGGCGGCACTGGGGCTCAATGCCCCACCGGACGGCCTCTATTTCGTGCGGGCGCGATACCCTTAACCGTCATGCCAGCGGAAGCTGGCATCCATCTCCAGCCCCTCTCGCCAAAATGCCGGTGCGGGAGATAGACCCCAGCTTTCGCTGGGGTGACGAGAGTAGTTACTCCGCCGCCACCGCCTCGGCGTCTTCCTTCACCGGGAAATCCATCTCCTGCAGAAACCGCTCCGCATCCAGCGCGGCCATGCAGCCCGTGCCGGCAGCGGTGACCGCCTGGCGATAGATTTTGTCCATCACATCGCCGCAGGCGAATACGCCGGGAATGCTGGTCTTCGACGTGCCCGGCGTGACCTTGATATAGCCTTCGTCCAGCTCGAGCTGGCCGGTGAACAATTCGGTCGCGGGATGGTGGCCGATCGCGACGAAACCGCCCTCGACCTCCAGCACCGAAAGCTCGCCGGTCTTGGTGTCCTTGAGCTCCAGCGCGACCAGGCCGGTCTGCTGGTCGCCGATGAAGCGCTCGACCGCCTTGTTCCAGAGCGGCGTGATGCCGTGATGCGCGAACAGGCGATCCTGCAGGATCTTCTCGGCGCGAAGGCTGTCGCGGCGATGGATCAAGGTCACGTCGTGGCTATGGTTGGTCATGTAGAGCGCTTCCTCGACCGCGGTATTGCCGCCGCCGATCACCGCGACCTTCTTGCCGCGGTAGAAGAAGCCGTCGCAGGTGGCGCAGGCGGACACGCCCTTGCCGCTCAATTCGACCTCGCCCGGAATGCCCAGCCACTTGGCCTGCGCGCCGGTCGCGATCACCAAAGTGTCGCAGACATAGAGCGCGCCACCATCGCCCTTCAGCCGGAACGGGCGCTCGGACAGGTCGACCTCGACGATCGTGTCCCACATCATCTGCGCGCCGACATGCTCGGCCTGCGCCTGCATCTCCTCCATTAGCCAGGGGCCTTGGATCACGTCGCGGAAGCCGGGATAATTTTCGACATCGGTGGTGATGGTGAGCTGGCCGCCCGGTTGCAGGCCCTGGACCACGATCGGGGACAGACCGGCACGCGCGCCATAGATGGCCGCGGACAAACCGGCGGGCCCCGAGCCCAGGATCAGCATACGCGTGGAATGAACGGCGGACATTATTATCGAAACCCCTAAGACTGTCGAACCGACAGATAGGGGTTGCAACCGCTCTTTATCAACCCGCCGATCAGTGGCGCTTGAGCAACCGTTCCAGATAGACGTTGCTGTGCGGCTTGTACGGATTCTCCTCCAGCTCCGCGCACTCCTTCTCCAGCTCGGTGCGGATCTCCTGGATTTCCTTGTCGGTCCGGTGCTCGATCCCGATGAACTGCCCGCGTGCCAGCTCGACCGCGCGGATCAGCTCGTCGAGCTTGGCCTGCATCGCCGCTGCGTCGCGATTCTGCGAATTCTGGATCAGAAACACCATCAGGAAGGTGACGATGGTGGTGCCGGTGTTGATCACCAGCTGCCACGTGTCCGAATAATGGAAGAGTGGCCCCGTCACCGCCCAGACGATCACGGTAGCCAGCGCCAGCATGAAGGCGATCGGATCCCCCACGAAACGCGCGATGCTGTTGGCGATACTGGTAAAAAGCCGGTCCATGATGCTTCCTTCGTGATCGACCGCAGGGACGCAGCATGACGCAAAAAGTTGCGCGCGGCAGACAGGTCGTTTCGGAAAGGGAAGGTCGCGCTGGTAGCGGAGGAGGGACTTGAACCCCCGACACGCGGATTATGATTCCGCTGCTCTAACCAGCTGAGCTACTCCGCCCCAAGGGCGCGTTCGCCAGCGCGAGGCGCGGCCTATAGCAGCGCTTCGATGCGGGTCAACCGCGCTTTGTATTGCATCAAGGAACCGGGCCTCTAATTCCACGTTCGCGCCTTAAGACAGGGAGGAATGCCCGCAATGGATCTGCAAACCCCGCTGGAGACGATCTGCCGCCTGATCATCCGCGCCCGCGAGCTTGAGGCACAGGTCCCTTCGATCGAGAATGACGACGAGGACGATCCCACCGACTCGGACGACGAATATGCCGTGCTCGAGGACGAGGCCAATGAGGCGATCGAGGAAGAGATGATCGCCTTGCTCGACGATCTGGGCGACGATCAGGTGCAGGAGATTCTGGCGCTCGCCTGGGTCGGGCGCGGCACCTACGACGCATCGGAATGGGACGAGGCGCTTGAGGCGGCGGCCGATCCCGACGCCGAGGATCCGGTCGATCAGCTGCTCGATATGCCGACGCTCGCCGCCTATCTCGATGCCGGCCTGGCCGCGTTCGACATGAATTGCGAGGGCATCGGTCAGATCGACTGAGCCGGCCATCGGCCTGGCATCAGGCGCCGCGGAACAGGTGGCGCGAGACGGGCTCCCACAAACCATCGCGGTAAGCCGAAACCGCGAGACCATGGATCATTATCGTGCGGGACCGGAAATCCGCTTCCAAGCGGCTTTTCAACGTGCGTGCCTCCGACGGACTGACCTTGTTCTGGATGGTGACATGCGGACGCCAGCCGGCCTGATCCTGCGGTGTGAGCAGGCCGGCGAAGGCGTGCGCCAGGTCGGCGCGCATCTCCTCCAGTTCGGGCGACGCGATCCGGATCGCCACCCCGCCCCCCAGGTCGATCAGCCCGGCCGTCTCGGCATGCGGACGCGGTGCGCACGCGATCTCGCCCAGCCGTTGTTTCAGCTCCGCCCCCAGACTGGGCGGGAGATGATGGAAAAGGGTCAGATGCGCCGGCAGCCGGTTGCGCTCAGGCGGAAAATAGGTGCGGCGCAACCGATCCAGCCACGCGAAATCTTCCGGCCCCAACAGCGCCGATACGATCAGCGGATCAGCGGACAAGCCGGCGGACCCGACGCAGCGCCGCGGGCGTATCCACATCCAGCACATGGGCTTCGGCACCGCGCACGAAGGCGGTGCGGAGCGCGCCGCTTAGCCCCTTATCCCCCCTGCCCAGCCTTTCTTGCGCCAAACGGCTGCGGACCAGCATCGGGTGTCCGGGCTGCCCCCGAAAATAAGGACGGATTGCTTCCGCGTCGGGTGCCAGGCGCAGGCGGGGCGCACAAGCGAGTGGCATGTCGGCCAGGAAGATCAGAGCCTCGCGTTCGATCGGGCGCAAGGCCGCAAGGCCAGCCGCAAGGCTTTCCGACAGGCCAAGGCGGGCCGTTCGGCACCGGACCGGCGTGATTCCCCGCACGCGAATCGGGCGGGCGGTGACGAGCAGGATGCGATGCGCGCCCGAGGCACGCGCGTTGGCGAGGGCATGCTCGAGCAGCGACCTGCCCGCTAGTTTCTCCCGGAGCTTGTCGCGCCGCCCGAAGCGGCGCGAGGCGCCCGCCGCGAGCAGGATCGCGGCGCGCATGCCCGGCCTAAATCTCTACCTGGCTGCCGAGTTCGACCACGCGATTGGTCGGCAGGCGGAAGAATTCCATCGCGCTTTCGGCGTTGCGCAGCATCCAGGCGAACAATTTCTCGCGCCAGATCGCCATGCCCGGCCGCGACGAGGTGATCAAAGTCTGGCGCGCGAGGAAGAAGCTCGTGTCCATCATCTTGAACTTGGCGCCGCATTCGGTGACCAGCGCCAGCGCGGCGGGCACGTCGGGCTCTTCCATGAAGCCGTAGCGCACGATCAGGCGATAGAAGCCCGCTTCCAGATCCTCGAACCAGATGCGCTTGCTGGCGTGGACGTAGGGCACGTCCTCGATCTTCACGGTCAGCAGCATCACGCGCTCGTGCAGCACCTTGTTATGCTTGAGGTTGTGGAGCAGCGCATGCGGCACGCCCCCCGCGCTGGAGGTCATGAACACCGCGGTGCCGGGGACGCGCGTCGCCGAATTGACGGCCGAGCGCACGAATACCGGCACCGGGATCGCCGCCTCGCGCATCCGCTCGATCATCAGCGCGCGGCCGCGCGCCCAGGTGGTGAGAAGAGTAAAGATCAGGAAGCCCATCAGCAGCGGGAACCAGCCGCCGTCGGGCACCTTGGTCAGATTGGCGCTGAAATAAGCGAGGTCAACGATGCCGATCGCGGCCAGGATAAGGCTGGCCGCAACCTTGTTCCATTTCCACAGCTGGAACAGCACCACCGAGACCAGGCAGGTGTCGATCAGCATCGCCCCGGTGACGGCGATGCCATAGGCCGCTGCCAGGTTGGACGAGGACTGGAAGAACAGGACCAGGAGGCAGACCATGATCATCAGTGCCCAGTTGATCGCCGGGATGTAGATCTGCCCCGCCGAGCTCGCGCTCGTATGCTCGATGCGCAGGCGCGGCATGAAGCCGAGCTGGATCGCCTGCTGCGTGACCGAGAAGGCGCCCGAAATCACCGCCTGGCTCGCGATCACGGTCGCCATGGTCGACAGGATGACGAGCGGAAGGCGCAGATTTTCGGGCGCGAGCAGGAAGAAGGGGTTGCGGATGATGTGCGGCACCATCGAAGAATCCGCCGCGAGGATCATCGCGCCCTGCCCCAGATAATTGAGCATCAGCGCCGGCAGCACGAAGAACAGCCAGGAGACGCGGATCGGGTTGCGTCCGAAATGCCCCATGTCCGCATAGAGCGCCTCGGCGCCCGTCACCGCCAGCACGACCGAGCCCATCGCCAGGAAGGCATGGATACCGTCGTCGATGAAGAAGCGGATCGCATACCAGGGGTTGAGCGCCTGGAAGACCGGCGGGAAAGCCATGATGTTGACGATGCCGAGCACCGCCAGCGCGAGGAAATAGACCACCATGATCGGCCCGAACATCAGACCGACCTTGCCGACGCCGCGCGACTGGATCGCGAACAGGCCGATCAGGATGCCGATCGCGATCGGGATCACGAAGGGCGCGAAGCTGTGGTTGACGACCTTGAGGCCTTCGACCGCGGTCAGCACCGAGATGGCGGGCGTGATCATCGAATCGCCGTAGAAGAGCGCGGTCGCGAACACGCCCAGCAGCACCAGCCCGCGCGTCCAGCGCGCCTTGGTCGAGTTGGAGCGCGAGATCAGCGCCAGCAGCGCGAGGCTGCCACCCTCCCCCTTATTGTCGGCGCGCATGATGATGATCACATATTTGATCGTCACCACCAGCATCATCGACCAGAAGATCAGGCTGAGCACGCCCAGCACATTGTCCGCGCTCGGATCGAGCGTGTGATGGCCCGCGAAGGTTTCGCGGAAGGCATAGAGCGGGCTCGTGCCGATGTCGCCGAAGACGACGCCGACCGCGCCCAACGCGAGTCGGGCGAGGCTCTGATTGCCATGGCCGTGCCCTTCATGCCCTAGCGGGGCCTCGAGCGGATCGGCGGTCGGTTGAACGGCGGTGCCGGATGTCATTGAAACGAGGGTACCTTAAGTGAAGGCGGCTGCCCTATCACACGCCCGGGCTTCCCTCTCCGGCGGCAGCGGGGGCGCGCGTTAGCACTAAGATATGGGGTCGGCAACGGCGGCGCGGAAGAGGCGCGTCTGAACGTCATTTGAACAGGGCATCCGCTTCGCTGCGGGTCGGCACCGCGCGAAGCATGAAGCTGCTGCTGATCGTGGTGACGCGGGGCAGCCGGCCGAGATGCTCGCGATGCAGCCGCTCATAATCGTCGAGGTCGCGGCAGATGATCTTGAGCCGGTAATCGTGCGCGCCCGAGACCAGCATGCATTCGACCACGCCGTCGATCTCCGCCACCGCGCGCTCGAACTGCGCCAGCTCCTCCTCGACCTGGGTCGAAAGCGTGATGTCAACCAGAGCGGTCACATGGAAGCCCAGCGCGCGATGATCGAACCGTGCCCCATAGCCCTTGAGCCGCCCCGATGCCTCCAGCGCCTGGATACGGCGCGTACAGGCGGATTGTGACAATCCCACCTCGTCCGCTACGCGGCTGACGGCGGTGCGCGCGTCGCGTGCGAGCAATTGCATGATCGCGCGGTCGATCCTGTCGGCTTCCTGCATGAATCCCCTACCAATATATGATTTGACGCATGATCTATTCGCTAAACCGCCCTTTGGACAGTGTATTTGCACGGATTTGTCGCATGAAATCGCATATGATCGGCGCACCCTATATAGGAGCGGATCGATGCGCATTGGCGTGCCCAAGGAAATCAAGAACCACGAATATCGCGTCGGCCTGACGCCCCCGTCGGTGGCGGAGCTGGTCGCGGCCGGCCATGAAGTGGTGGTCGAGACCGGCGCCGGCAAAGGCATCGACTTCGAAGACAGCGATTATGTCGAGGCGGGCGCCAGGATCCTGCCCGATGCCGACCAGGTATTCGAGCAGGCCGAGATGATCGTGAAGGTCAAGGAGCCGCAGCCGGTCGAGATTGCGCGCCTGCGTCCGCACCATCTGCTGTTCACCTATCTCCATCTCGCCGCGGACAAGCCGCAGGCGGAGGGGCTGATGAAGTCTGGCGCGACCTGCATCGCCTATGAGACGGTGACCAGCCCGCGCGGCGGCCTGCCCTTGCTCAAGCCGATGTCCGAGGTTGCCGGCCGCATGGCCGTCCAGGTCGGCGCGCATTATCTGGAAAAGGAACAAGGTGGCCGCGGCGTGCTGCTTGGCGGCGTGCCGGGCGTGGCGCCCGCGCGCGTGGCGATCCTCGGCGGCGGTATCGCCGGCGTGAACGCGGCGCAGATGGCGGTCGGCATGCGCGCCGACGTCACGATCTACGACATCAACAATGACCGGCTCGCCGAGCTGGACATGTTCTTCTCCAACCAGATCAAGACCGCTTATGCCTCCAAGGCGGCGATCGCGGCGGCGGTGGCCAAGGCGCATCTCGTGATCGGCGCGGTGCTGATCCCGGGTGCTGCGGCGCCCAAGCTGGTCACGCGCGACATGCTTAAGACGATGAAGCGCGGTTCGGTGCTGGTCGACATCGCGATCGATCAGGGCGGCTGCTTCGAGACGAGCCATGCCACCACGCACGACGACCCGGTGTTCGAGGTCGACGGTATCATCCATTATTGCGTGGCGAACATGCCAGGCGCGGTCGCGCGCACCTCGGCCTTCGCGCTCAACAATGCGACTTTGCCGTTCGCGCTCAAGCTCGCCAAGCTCGGCGCGGAAGCGGCGATGAAGGCCGATCCGCATCTGGCCAACGGGCTCAACGTCTCGGGCGGCAAGATCCGCCACGCGGCGGTGGCCGAAGCGCTCGACCTGCCGCTCAATTGAGATAGGCAGCCTCGATAACAACCTCCGTCATTCCCGCGCAGGCGGGAATCCACTCAGCGGCTGGGCGTTGGCCTCCCGGTGGATTCCCGCCTTCGCGGGAATGACGATGTTCGTCACTCCCCCGACAGAAATGGCGCGATCGGCGGCGCTTCGACGTCGCCTATGGCGACGAACCCCGGATTGAAGAAACCCGGCTTGCCATAGGGCATCGGGCTGCCATCGGGTGCGGAGAGCGTCCCGCCCGCCGCGCGCAGCACCGCGTCACCCGCGGCGATGTCCCACTCCATCGTCGGCGCGAGGCGTGGATAGAGATCGGCCTCGCCGCACGCGACCATACAGATCTTGAGCGACGAGCCACGCGATACGCGCGAGGCGATATCGAACTGATCGAGATAGGCCTCGGTCGCGGGCGAATTGTGCGATCGCGACGCGACGGCAGCGAGTCCTTCCGCGGGTGCGGAACGGATGCGTAAGGGCTGTGGTATGCCGATCGCACCGAGCGGATCGACTGCAGCGCTCCAGGCGGTGCCGGTTGCGACGTCGCCCGCAAACAGGCGGCCCTCGACCGGCGCAAACACGACGCCCAGGCTGGGAGCATAATCCTCGATCAGCGCGATATTGACGGTGAAGTCGCCGTTGCGGCTGATGAATTCCTTGGTGCCGTCGAGTGGATCGACCAGGAAGAAATTGCCCTGCGTGTCAGGGATTCGGCCGGCGGCGGCCTCCTCTTCCGCAACCACGGGAATATCGGGCGCCAGGCTGGCCAGTGCTTCCAGGATCACCGCCTCGCCCGCCGCGTCCGCCGCCGTCACTGGCGAGGAATCCTGCTTCGTCTCGACCGCGAAATCGCTGTCATAGATCGCCATGATCGCCGCGCCGGCGGCGACCGCCGCGTCCGCCAAACCCTGCAAAAGCTCGTTTCGGTCCCCGCTCATGGCTGGGCCCGTAGGACATAGGACATTGCCGCCGCAAAGATTTTGTGTTGCGACAAGCCATGAGGATCATGCTTGAGGCCGCTGCAACATGACCGCATCGCTTACCCACCTGCAGCGGCTCGAAGCCGAAAGCATCCATATTCTACGCGAGGTCGTCGCCGAGACCGAGAAGCCGGTGATGCTCTATTCGATCGGCAAGGATTCGGCGGTGATGCTGCACCTTGCGCGCAAGGCCTTCTATCCCTCGCCCCCGCCCTTTCCTTTGCTCCATGTCGATACGACCTGGAAATTCCGGGCGATGTACGAACTGCGCGACCGTGCCGCGCGCGAGGCCGGGATGGAATTGCTGGTCTATCAGAATCCCGAAGCCAAAGAGCGCGGGATCAATCCGTTCGACCATGGCAGTCTCCACACCGATATGTGGAAGACCGAGGGGTTGAAGCAGGCGCTCGACCTCCATGGTTTCGACGCGGCCTTCGGCGGCGCGCGCCGCGACGAAGAAAAGGCCAGGGCCAAGGAGCGCATCTTCTCCTTCCGGTCGGCCAATCACCGCTGGGATCCCAAGAACCAGCGCCCCGAACTGTGGCGGCTCTACAATGCCAAGAAGGCGAAGGGCGAAAGCATCCGCGTCTTCCCGATCTCGAATTGGACCGAGCTCGACATCTGGCAATATATCCACCTCGAAAATATCGAGATCGTACCGCTCTATTTCGCCGCGCCCCGCCCGACGGTAGAGCGCGACGGGCTGATCCTGATGGTGGACGATGATCGCTTCCGGCTGAAGCCGGGCGAGGTGCCGGTCGAACGCTCGGTCCGTTTCCGTACCTTGGGTTGCTATCCCCTCACCGGCGCGGTCGAGAGCCAGGCGACCACGCTTCCCGAAGTCATCCAGGAAATGCTGCTGACCACCACGTCGGAACGGCAGGGCCGCGCGATCGACCATGACCAGGCCGCGAGCATGGAGAAGAAGAAGCAGGAGGGCTATTTCTGATGCGCGCCTTCGCATCCCCCTGCCGTCACCCTGAACTTGTTTCAGGGTCCACTATGCAACAATTCCTATCGGCGCCTGTGACGCGGTGGATGCTGAAACAAGTTCAACATGACGGAGAGGCTTTGTGACCGACACATCCTCCTACCAGGCCGACGCCCTCATCGCCGAGGATATCGACGCCTATCTCGACCGGCATCAGCATAAGAGCCTGCTGCGCTTCATCACCTGCGGATCGGTCGACGACGGCAAGTCCACTTTGATCGGGCGGCTGCTCTACGATTCGAAGATGATCTTCGAGGACCAGCTCGCCGCACTGGAGGCGGATTCGAAGCGGGTCGGCACGCAAGGGCAGAATATCGACTTCGCGCTGTTGGTCGACGGCCTCGCCGCCGAGCGCGAGCAGGGCATCACGATCGACGTCGCCTATCGCTTCTTCGCGACCGACCGGCGCAAGTTCATCGTCGCCGACACGCCCGGCCACGAGCAATATACCCGCAACATGGTCACCGGCGCCTCGACCGCCGACCTTGCCGTGATCCTGATCGACGCTCGCAAGGGTGTGCTGACGCAGACGCGGCGGCATAGTTATCTCTGCCACCTGCTCGGCATCCGGAACATCGTGCTGGCGGTGAACAAGATGGACCTGGTCGATTACGACCAGCAGGTGTTCGATCGCATCCGGCTGGCTTATTCGGGTTTTGCCCAGTCGATCGGCATCACCAGCTTTACGCCGATCCCGATCTCGGGCTTCGCCGGCGACAATATCACCAGCAAGAGCGCGAATACGCCCTGGTATAAGGGCGAGCCGCTGATGGAGATATTGGAGACGGTCGCGCTCGACGCGGATGCGGATCGGGCCAAGCCGTTTCGCCTGCCGGTGCAGTGGGTCAACCGCCCCAATCTCGATTTCCGCGGCTTTTCCGGCCTGATCGCGGGCGGCAAGGTCAAGCCCGGCGATGCGGTGCGCATCCTGCCCTCGGGCAAGACATCGACCGTGGCGCGCGTGGTGACCTTCGACGGGGATCTGGACGAGGGTGTGGCAGGCCAATCCGTCACGCTAACGCTCGCCGACGAGGTCGATTGCTCGCGCGGCGACGTGATCGCGGCGGCGGGCGATCCGCCGCAGGCGGCCGACCAGTTCGAGGCGACGATCGTCTGGATGGCGGACGAGGAGATGCTGCCCGGCCGTTCCTATTGGCTCAAGCTCGGCACGCAGACCGTTACCGCCAACGTTCAGCAACCCAAATATCAGATCAACGTCAATACGATGGAGCATACCGCCGCGAAGACGCTGGAGCTCAACGCGATCGGCGTGGCCAATCTCTCGACCGACCGGCCGCTGGTGTTCGAGGCTTATGAGACCAGCCGGGACCTGGGCGGCTTCATCCTGATCGACAAGTTCACCAACGCCACCGTCGCGGCGGGAATGATCCACTTCTCGCTTCGCCGCGCGCAGAATGTGCACTGGCAGGCGACCGACATCACGCGCGAGGCCCGCGCGACGGCGATGCGGCAGAAGCCTGCGGTTTTGTGGTTCACTGGTCTATCGGGCGCGGGCAAGTCGACCATCGCCAATCTGGTCGAGAAAAAGCTCGCGCGGATGAACCGCCACACCTTCCTGCTCGACGGCGACAATGTGCGCCACGGCCTCAACCGCGACCTGGGCTTCACCGATGCCGACCGCGTCGAGAATATCCGCCGCGTGGGCGAGGTCGCGAAGTTGATGACCGACGCAGGGCTGATCGTGGTCACCGCCTTCATCTCCCCGTTCCGCGCCGAACGCGAAATGGTGCGGCAGATGCTGCCCGAAGGCGAGTTCATCGAGGTGTTCGTCGATACGCCGCTGGCGGAGGCAGAGAAGCGCGACGTGAAGGGGCTCTATGCCAAGGCGCGGAGCGGCCAGCTCAAGAATTTCACGGGCATCGACAGTCCTTATGAGCCGCCCGAGGATGCGGAGATAAGGATCGACACGAGCCGCATGACGCCCGACGAGGCGGCGGACCGGATCGTGGATTATCTGTTGGATCGTTGATCTGGACCGCGAGGTCGGGCTTAACATCGCGACGATGAGCCCGGCCCCGACCTCCTACGACCAGATCGCCTATCCTTCGCTGATCTTCTGGCAGAGCCATCCCGAGGCGATGGCGGTGATCGCACGGCTGCACAGCATCGACGCCCCGCCGGTCGAAACCGCGCGCATCCTGCATGTCGGCGGTGGCGACGGCCTCGACGCGATCGCGATGGCGACGACTTTCCCGCGCGCGCAAGTCGTCAATTTCGACATTGCCGAGGCGCCGCTGCTGCGCGGCCGGCAATGGTCGAAGGCAGCGGGTCTCACCAATGTGCGTCACGAGCTGATCGACATATTGGAAGCCGCCGACCGGCTAGAGGGGCCGTTCGACTATATTCTCGCGCACGGCATCTATGCCTGGGTGCCCGAACAGGTCCGCCAAGCAGTCATGCCGATGATCGCACGGCTGCTTTCGCCGAAAGGTATCGCTTTCGTCAGCTACGATGCCTTGCCCGGCGGCTACACCCGCACCGCGCTGCACGAGATGCTGCATCATCGCGTGCGGCACCTGGAGGCGCCATCGGAACGGCTGGCTGCCGCGCGCGCTTTGTTGCGCGAGTTCGCGGTTCCCCGAGAGGGGGACCAGCCGATCTCCGTGGCGATGAAGAAGGATGCAGAAGCCGCGCTGCTGCAATCCGAAGGGTCCTTCTACCACGACATCCTCAACGATTATTATGCGCCTCAATCGCTGACCCACGTTGCGGGCGACGCGACGCGGAACGGCCTTCATTATCTTGGCGAGGCGCGCGGTCGCGGCTGGGAAAAGGGCTTTCTCGACCCCGAACACGCCCGCATGAGCGAAGACGCCTTGCTCGAACGGCTGCAGGCACAAGACTATGCGACCGGGCGCTATTTCCGGTCGAGCATGTTCATCCGCGCGGGAATCCCCTTCACCCGGATCGCGCAACAGGCCGCGGCACGGGATATGTGGGTCTGGACGCGGGCAACGGCGGCCGAGGCGAACCTGTTCAAGACCGACAAGCTCGGGCTCCGCATCCCCGACCCCGAGCGCGCGGCAATGATGCACCGCCTGATCGCCTCCGGCTCCAGGATGATGCGGGTCGCGGATCTCGCGACCAGCCCCGATCTGCTCGGCGCCTTATGCCATTATGCGCTGGAGGGTATGGTCGAGCTTCGTACCGTCGCGCCCTGCTTCGACACACCGGCCGGCGACCGCCCCGTCGCCAGCCCGCTCGCCCGCGTGCAGGCGGCCGAGGGCGAAAAACGTCTCGTTACGCTCCGCCACGACTGGACCATGCTTGAAAATGCCGGGCTCGATCGCCTGTTGCTCTTGCTCGATGGCGACCATGATCGCGCCGCCTTGGCGCAGGAATGGCTGAAACTGTCGGGCGGCGATGGGATGACGCTGAATCAGGCGCTCCAGATCCTGGCGGACAAGGCGCTGCTGCACGCCTGAGCAGGCTTAGCCGGCCGATCCCGCGTGCCGCCAGCGGGCGAAATCGACCACCTGTCGCGCGACCATCGCCATCTGGTCGCCGATCTTGGGATCGAGCGCGACGCCGTCATTGTCGAACACCTGACCTTGCGCGAGGAAGGCCGCGCCATAAGGCGTGGGCCAGGCGCGGAGCGCGTGCGCGATCGAGCGCAGCGTGACGAGCGTGGTGCCGCAGGCGAGCCAGCCGAACGCGCCCACGATTGCGCCGAAGGCACAGCCGTCGAGATAGGGCCGGTCGTCGCGCGACAGGTCTTCAAGAAGGTCGAGCGCGTTCTTGATCGGACCGGTGATGCTGCCGTGATAGCCGGCCGAGGCGACGATCACCCCATCGCACTGGCGCACCGCCTCGATGAAGGCGCATTCGTCGGCTGTACGTTCGGTTCGGCCCGGCACGTAAAGCGGCAGGCCCGAGATCAAGGCTCCGTCGATCAGTTGCGTCCGCGCGCCCATCGCCTCGGCCGCATGCAAGGCACAACGTACGGCAAGCTCGCTGGTCGAATTGGGCCGCGACGTGCCGCCGATGCCGAGGATCAAGGGTGCGAAATCGGTCAAGGCGGCCTCCCCTTCCCGGCCTAGCCGGGCGCTAACGGGAGCGCAACGCTCCTACAGCGTGACCCCGCGCTTCCAGATCGCGATCTCGCGCTCGCCGTTGCGTTCGGCGGCGGTTTCCCTGCCGGAAGCGATCGCGACGACCGTGTCGAGCAAAGCGTCCGCCGCCTTGTCCATACCCTCGTCGAGCACCTGGCCGGCGTCGAAATCGATCCAGCCGGGCTTGCGCGCGGCAAGGTCGCTGTTGGTCGCGACCTTGATCGTCGGCACGGGGAAGCCGAGCGGGGTGCCGCGGCCTGTGGTGAACAGGATCGCGGTCACGCCCGCCGCCGCCAGCGCGGTCGAGGAAACCGCGTCGTTGCCCGGCGCTTCGAGCAGGGTCAGCCCGCTCTTGCGCACGCGTTCGCCATAATGACGCACGTCGGTAACCACCGCCCTGCCCGCTTTCTGGACCGCGCCCAGCGACTTCTCTTCGAGCGTGGTGATGCCGCCGGCAATATTCCCGGGCGAGGGATTTTCCGAGACCGGCTCACCATGATCGGTGAAATAGCGCTTGAAACCGTTCACCAGGCCAACAATCTCGCCGAAGACCTGATCGTCGGCGGCGCGCACCATCAATATCTGCTCGGCGCCGAAGATTTCGGGTATTTCTGTCAGCACAGAAATACCCCCCGACCCGGTCACCGCATCGCTCATCCGGCCGACCAGCGGGTTGGCGGTGAGGCCGGAGAAACCGTCCGAGCCACCGCATTTCACGCCCAGCACGAGTTTCGAGAGCGGGACGGTGGTCCGCTTGGTCTGCGAGGCCTGATCGATCAATTCCTCGACGATCGCCACGCCCTCTTCGACCTCGTCGCCCGCCATTTGCGCGGTGAGCGTGCGGATATGGCCGCGCGCCTGCGGATCGATGCCTTCGAGCAAGCGGTCGATCTGGTTGGACTCGCAGCCCAGGCCGACGATCAGCACGCCGCCCGCATTGGGATGCATGGCGAGCGCCGCCAGGATGCTGCGCGTCCCTTCAAGGTCCTCGCTGAGCTGCGAGCAACCATGGGGATGGGGAAAGGCATGGACGCCATCGACGCGGCCCGCCGCCTTGCGTCCGGCGATCTCGGCAATCTTGGTCGAGGTCCGCGCGACGCAGCCGACCGTGGGTAATATCCAGATTTCGTTACGCGTGCCGACCCGCCCATCGGCGCGGACATAGCCTTCGAAGGTCGGCGCCGCGCCCGGTTGGGCGGGGTCGTGCGCGGGGTGGTATAGATAGGCGCCGCTGCCCTCGAGTGAGGTTGCGACATTGTGGGTATGGACATGCTCGCCCGCGGCTATGGCGCGCGTGGCATGACCGATCGGGAAGCCGAACTTCAGGACGGGCTGCCCTTCGGCCAGATCGTGGAGCGCGATCTTGTGCCCTATCGGAATATCCTGCCGCGCGGTGACGCCGAGCACGGTCTCACCCGCCGCGATCGCGCGCAAGGCGGCGGCGACATCGTCGCGGGGGTCGACCTGGAAAGCGGCAATGGTCATCGCACCAACATATCCCGATTTATCTCCTGGACCGAGGTGCAGCCGGTGAGCGACATCGCCACCTTCATCTCCGCCTCGAACAATTGCAGCACATGCGCGATCCCCGCCTCGCCGCGCGCGGCCATGGCGTAGATCCAGGCGCGGCCGATCAGCACGCCTTTGGCGCCCAGCGCCATCATCCGCACCACATCGAGGCCCGAGCGGATGCCGCCGTCGGCCAGCACCGTCAGCCGGTCGCCGACCGCATCGGCGATGGCGGGCAAGGCGCGCACGGTCGATGGTACGCCATCCAATTGGCGTCCGCCATGGTTCGAGACGATGATCCCGTCCGCCCCCGCGTCGGCCGCGGCACGCGCATCGTCGGCGTCGAGGATGCCCTTGATGACGATCGGCCCATCCCAATGCTGGCGGATGAAGTCGAGATCGGACCAGGTGCAGGTGGGATCGAAATTCTCGCGCATCCAGGCCATGAAATCCTCCAGGCCCGATTTCGGCCCCAGGACGGGCGCGACATTGCCGAGCTGGTGCGGCCGCCCGCAAACCCCGACGTCCCAGGCCCAATGCGGCTTGCCCAGCGCCTGCAGCGTCCGCCGGATCCCGCCGCGCAACCCCGGCGCGCCCGCGAGACCGGAGCGCAGATCGCGATAGCGCGAGCCCGGCAGCGGCATGTCGACCGTGAAGACCAGGACGTTGCAGCCCGCCTGCTTCGCCTGCGCGATCAGGTCGACCATGAAGCCGCGGTCGCGGATCATGTAGAGCTGGAACCAGAAAGGCTTTGGGCTGGCCTTGGCGACCTCCGCGATCGGACAGGCCGATACGGTCGAGAGGCAGAAGGGAATCCCCGCGCTGGCCGCCGCGCGCGCGGCCTGCGTCTCGCCCCGGCGCGCGTTCATCCCGGCCAGCCCGATCGGCGCGAGCGCGATCGGCAGGCGCATCTCCTGCCCGAACAGGCTGGTCGAAAGATCGAGCTTCGACACGTCGCGTAGAACGCGCTGGCGGAGCGCGATCGCTTCGAGATCGGCGACGTTCCGCGCGAGCGTGACCTCGGCATAGGAGCCGCCGTCGATATAATCGAACAGGAAGCGCGGCAGCCGGCTGCGCGCGAGTTCGCGATAGTCGGTGGCGTTAGCGGCTTTGGCCATGCCTTCCCTGTTGAGTTCGCGGGCCGAATAGATCAAGCGCAGATCATAATATTTATTTGGAGACTGCGTCGCGATGAAGCTTGTGCGTTATGGGGCCATCGGTGCGGAAAAGCCGGGCCTGGTCGACCGCGAGGGCCGCATCCGCGACCTGTCCGGGCATGTCGCGGATATCGGCGGCGCGGCACTGAGCGCGGACGGACTGAAGGCGCTGGCGGCGATCGATCCCGAAACGCTGCCGCTGGTCGAGGGCGCGCCGCGCTATGGCGTGCCCGTCAGCGGGGTGGGCAAGTTCATCGCGATCGGGCTCAATTATGCGGACCATGCGGCGGAATCGAACCTGCCGATCCCGGCCGAGCCGGTGGTGTTCAACAAATGGGTCAATTGCCTCAACGGCCCGAACGACCCGGTGACGATCCCGCGCGATTCGCAGAAGACCGATTGGGAGGTCGAGCTGGGCGTCGTGATCGGCACGCGCGCCTCTTATGTGGAGGAAGCCGACGCGCTGGCACATGTCGCGGGCTATTGCGTGGTCAACGACGTGTCCGAGCGTCATTGGCAGCTCGAGCGCGGACTGACCTGGGACAAGGGCAAGGGCTTCCCGACCTTCGGGCCGGTCGGCCCCTGGCTGGTGACGCAGGACGAGGTGGGCGACGTCCACGATCTTGGCATGTGGCTTTCGGTCAACGGCAAGCGCGTGCAGGACGGCAATAGCAGGACGATGATCTTCTCGGTCGCGCAGATCGTGGCCTATTGCTCGCAGATCATGACGCTGGAGCCCGGCGACATCATCACCACCGGCACGCCGCCCGGGGTCGGGATGGGGCAGAAGCCCGACCCTTGGTATCTCAAGCCCGGCGACGTGGTCGAGCTTGGCATCGAGAAGCTCGGCACGCAGAAGCAGGAATTCGTCGCCTGGACGCCGCCGGCCTGACGACGTCGCCTGCTCATATCCGCGAGCGCCGCGCTACAGGCCCATGACGTGCGGCGCGGTCGCCTGCCACCAGGGCTGGCCCCAGGCGAGGTACAGGGGAATCGAGGCCACGAAATAGGTACCGAACCAGACAAGATAGGCGCGGTTGACCGTGTGATTCCGGATCACGTCCCAGAGGAACATCGGCGACAGCACCAGCAGCATATAAAGGTCGGCCGATAGCGGGCTGACCGGGAGTGTGCTGGGCAGCCAGGTCATGCGGTTGATCGCTGCCGGCAAGGCGATACCGGTCGCGAGGATCATCATGCGCTTGTGGAAGGCGTAATCGCGGAGGCGCGCACGCAGGCCGAGAAAGATGAATAGCGGGAACAGGACGCCGATCCGCAGCTGGAAGAGCATGATATTGTCGAGACGCAGCACCAGGTGCTGAAGCTGCGTGCGCGCCGGGAGCGGCGCGGACTGGGCGGGAAACCATACGGAGCGGTAGATGGTCGGCACCAGGATGAAGCCGACCAGCACGAGCGCGGGAACCAGCACCATCGCGACGCGTCCGAGCTGACGATGCCCCTCTATTCGGCCGGTCGCGGCGAGCGTGGTCTGCGCCAGCACCAGCAGCAGGAACGAACCCATCAGCACTGCGTGGAAGTGCAAGACGAGCGGAAGCGGCGGTATCGCGCCCGATTTCGCGTCGGCGACCAGGCCGATCGAATCCGGGATGAAGCCGGTGAGCGTGACCACGATGAAGCTGGCCGCCATGTAGACATAGATCCAGCGATCGATCGCCCGCGCCATAGGGCTGCCGGACGGCGGCAGTTCCGCCGCAACGTGCGTATTCGCGATAGTGGCCATGATGATCTCCCCCGAGCTTTTGCCGCCCGGAAGCAGGGATATCATTCCTGGCCGCCGAAATGAATATGATGTGGTTGGCGGGGTTAGAATCCGATGTGGAAGGGGGGAGAATTACGGAGATTATCGGGCCGGACAGCGTGGGTAGGATCGGGCGGAGAATCTCTTGATGACCACCGATCCACTAAGGAATGATGTTCTGAATACATTTGCAATCATTTGAATTGCTTCCTTATTTTTTAGATTTCGACGTCATGCCGGACTCGGTCCGGCATCCACCGGGAGGTTGGGGCCAAGCCGCTGGATGGATCCCGGATCAAGTCCGGGATGACGAGGTAGAGGTGTTGGGGGTGGGCCAGCCATCGATCGTCATCGCAGGACCACGGCGAGAGCCGGGGGACGTGGCGATCCAGGCCTGAGGGTGTGGGTTGCGCCGGACGTGCAGGCCTGGATTGCTTCGCCTGCGGCTCGCAATGACGATGGGGGGATAGGAGGTGGTCTTTCCTCTCCTGAGATCCCAGCTTGCGCTGGGATGACGGATTGGGGGGATGAGGGCGCGCGGACGCACCTCTCCCTTGGCATTCGACAGAAGCGTGAGTGACCGGCGCGGTTCCGCCACCTCGTCGGCTGCGGGGAGGCTGCATGGATGACCTTGGACAGCGAAGTCCTCGGAATAGCGCCTGCAGGCCTGCCAATGCGCGCTATCCGGTCAAAGGGTGGCCGCGGGATTTGGTCCGGGTGGCATCACTGCCCCTGGAAGGGTATTCCCCCTCCAGCATCGCCCGGGGCCACCCCACGCGATGCCGTCCGGAAGCTGCGGTCTTGGCCGGAGGTTACCCCCGAAGGACCCGAAGGCCCTCCCATCGTCCGCGTAGCTCCCCTCCACGATGGCGGCATCACCATGAGGCGTGAAACCTCATG